>Ga0102591_1000907_pt1 | contig 46814 bp, 36 predicted proteins | sample AraplaCol_mCL_r2_2_FD_76860 | JGI IMG/M metagenome (GOLD analysis project Ga0102591, IMG submission 76860) | Arabidopsis root microbial communities from North Carolina, USA - plate scrape MF_Col_mCL_r2 (SPADES assembly) (version 2) | ecosystem: Host-associated > Plants > Roots > Endosphere...
GATCAAAGGGTGCTCGCGCCTCCCCGGCTCTTATCGCAGCGTGCCACGTCCTTCATCGCCTCTCAATGCCAAGGCATCCGTCAGAAGCCCTTATGCGCTTGATCGTTCTCAGCAAAACCCATGCGCTTTAAAGCCTCGTCACTCACGTGAGGAAGCTTCGAGCATGAGCTCTACCCTTAGTCAGACAATGATGTCTTCTTAAGTCCGCCCTTAAACCGATACCGTATCCCAGGGGTGAGCTACGGTCGGCGGGAGAACCCTGCCTTCACAATGTCATTTCGCATCGACGCTAAGCGTCGCTGCAAACTTGATCATTCCTCGATCGCGACTTTGTTTCATCATCTTCCCTACCGCTTCGCTGCTTGAGCGAAGACGAAGTGAAGACGTCCAACAAAGATGGTGGAGCCAGACGGATTCGAACCGACGACATCCTGCTTGCAAAGCAGGCGCTCTACCAACTGAGCTATGGCCCCTCACACTCGTGTGAGTTGCTTGCCCAGCGGGAGCTGGTCGGTTGCGCGTCCATGTAGGAGAGAGTGGTAGGCCCGATAAGACTTGAACTTATGACCTCACGCTTATCAAGCGTGCGCTCTAACCAACTGAGCTACGGGCCCATAGGCCGCATAGAGACCAGATCCGGGACATAAATGCCCCAACCCGCTCCTGGGCTCGCGATCGCCTCGACCGCCTAGTCGGCGATCAAGGAGTGGAAAGAGAAACGAAGACGGCGGCGATCCGCTCATTTGTGTGCGTCTAGCGCACTAATTGGAGCCTCAATAGCTTCGTGAGAAGCTGGAGAAGCATCCTTAGAAAGGAGGTGATCCAGCCGCAGGTTCCCCTACGGCTACCTTGTTACGACTTCACCCCAGTCGCTGACCCTACCGTGGTCGCCTGCCTCTCTTGCGAGTTAGCGCAGCGCCTTCGGGTAAAGCCAACTCCCATGGTGTGACGGGCGGTGTGTACAAGGCCCGGGAACGTATTCACCGCGGCATGCTGATCCGCGATTACTAGCGATTCCAACTTCATGCTCTCGAGTTGCAGAGAACAATCCGAACTGAGACGACTTTTAGGGATTGGCTCCCCCTCGCGGGATTGCAGCCCTCTGTAGTCGCCATTGTAGCACGTGTGTAGCCCACCTTGTAAGGGCCATGAGGACTTGACGTCATCCCCGCCTTCCTCCGGATTAACTCCGGCAGTCCTGTTAGAGTGCCCAACTTAATGATGGCAACTAACAGCGAGGGTTGCGCTCGTTGCGGGACTTAACCCAACATCTCACGACACGAGCTGACGACAGCCATGCAGCACCTGTGTCCCAGTCCCCGAAGGGAAAGCCGGATCTCTCCGGATGTCCAGGCATGTCAAAAGGTGGTAAGGTTCTGCGCGTTGCTTCGAATTAAACCACATGCTCCACCGCTTGTGCGGGCCCCCGTCAATTCCTTTGAGTTTTAATCTTGCGACCGTACTCCCCAGGCGGAGTGCTTAATGCGTTAGCTGCGTCACCGACAGGCATGCCTGCCGACAACTAGCACTCATCGTTTACAGCGTGGACTACCAGGGTATCTAATCCTGTTTGCTCCCCACGCTTTCGAGCCTCAGCGTCAGTAACGGACCAGTATGTCGCCTTCGCCACTGGTGTTCTTCCGAATATCTACGAATTTCACCTCTACACTCGGAGTTCCACATACCTCTTCCGTACTCAAGACTGCCAGTATCAAAGGCAATTCCAAGGTTGAGCCCTGGGCTTTCACCTCTGACTAAACAGTCCGCCTACGCTCCCTTTACGCCCAGTAATTCCGAGCAACGCTAGCCCCCTTCGTATTACCGCGGCTGCTGGCACGAAGTTAGCCGGGGCTTCTTCTCCGGGTACCGTCATTATCGTCCCCGGTGAAAGAATTTTACAATCCTAAGACCTTCATCATTCACGCGGCATGGCTGCGTCAGGCTTTCGCCCATTGCGCAAGATTCCCCACTGCTGCCTCCCGTAGGAGTTTGGGCCGTGTCTCAGTCCCAATGTGGCTGATCATCCTCTCAGACCAGCTAAGGATCGTCGCCTTGGTGGGCCTTTACCCCACCAACTAGCTAATCCTACGCGGGCCGCTCCAATGGCGATAAATCTTTCCCCCGAAGGGCACATCCGGTATTAGCTCAAGTTTCCCTGAGTTGTTCCGAACCAAAGGGCACGTTCCCACGTGTTACTCACCCGTCCGCCACTAATCCCGAAGGATCCGTTCGACTTGCATGTGTTAGGCCTGCCGCCAGCGTTCGCTCTGAGCCAGGATCAAACTCTCAGGTTGAGTTGACATTGACCCAGACTACCAATCCCGAAGGATCGGCGTTCTGGTTTGCATAGTTTCTTGACGAGTTCCCATCACACATCGATCAGACCGAAGCCCGACCGGCGTATGTATGGTGTCTTCAAGAGACCGCATTTGTCAGCGTCGAGATGAACCTTCTCAGTCCATCGCCAGAGCGCCGCCGCCTGCGTTTCTCTTTCCAAATCAACAATGTCAAAGACCCGAACCCCTCTCCCGAGGAGCCCATCGTTTAGCGCCCGATGTCGGCGGAGGCGGCTATCTATCCAACCTCGAATTCCGTGTCAAACCGTTTTTTTTCAAAACCGTTCGAACCAACCCACCAGAAACAGCCAAGGCCAAAACCAGTAGATCGTGGCGACCTTCTAGAGAAGAGCGCCAATCAAGTCAAGCAAGAATTCAGAAGAAACTCTTTCTAGACTTGCCGAAGCAACCTTCCAAGATCTTGCGAACTCTTCCAGCTACCTCCGGGAGCGCGGTTTCTAGTGAAGCCACAAACCCGTGTCAATCAGCATTTTCTCTTTCGTCGATGAGCTGGCCGAAGCCGCTTCGAAGGACAATAGAGCGGCGACGAAGCCCTTGAAGACAGAGCCTTCGCAAATTCGTCACCGAGTCGATTGAGGCTGCGGAACCTAGCGATCCACCTTTCCAAATGCAAGGCCCGAAGGCCTTGAATTCGTCCGGCGGGCGTTGGCCCCGAAGCGAGGGCGGTGTGTAGCCACCCGCCTGGAGAGTCGCAACCGCTAAAACCACGCGATCAATCGCACGCATCGCTTTGTCTGTGCGCGGATCTGTGAATGGTTTGGCCCGAGTTCGCTATCTCCGGGGCCGACGACGCTTGCGCCTGCCCCTCCCCTGCCTCCATAGACCTCTACAAGAGGAGGCCCCGCGCCCATGTTGTCTCAGAAAGCGCGCTACGCCCTGCGCGCCATGATCGAACTGGCCCGAGAGAACGGGCAGGTCACCGCCGGCGAACTGGCGCTCCGCGCCGATGCTCCGCGCAAGTTCCTGGAGGCCATACTTCTTACATTGGCGCGTCAGGGGCTGGTGATCAGCCGGCGAGGCAAGTTCGGCGGTTATCTGGTGGGCCGGGATCCGAGCCAGATCAGCTTCGCCGAGATCATCCGGCTGGTCGATGGCCCGCTGGCCCTGACCCCTTGCGTCAGTCGCACGGCCTTCCGGCGCTGCGAGGACTGTCGCGACCTGGCCACCTGTGCTTTGCGGGAGGCTCTCCTCCGGGCCCGAGACGCCACGGCCGCGGTTCTGGAAGGCTACAGCCTGGCCGACGCCGTCGCCGGCTCGGGGGCGGAATTGCTGGAAGAACCGGCGCGCTGAACCACGCTCTATATAGGCCCATATATAGAAAGCGTGGACGGCCCCTCTCAGACCGTCCCGCCAGCCCCTTCGCGGGTTCGCTTCAGCCGGCCGCGATATAGGCCTTCAGGCCCTCGGCCTCGGCCTGGGCCTCGCTGATCTTGTACTTCACCAGGTCGCCGATCGAGATGATGCCGGCCAGGCGCGTGCCCTTGCAGACGGGCAGGTGGCGAATACGACGATCGGTCATGCGGCCGAGCAAGGCGTCGACCGTCTCTTCCGGCTGGGCGAAGACCACGTCCTTGGTCATGCAGCTGGAGATCGGCTTGGCCAAGGCGGCCGCGCCGCCCTCGGCGATCACCCGCACGATGTCGCGTTCGGAAAGGATGCCGGCGATCGTCTCGTCCTCCTCGAGCACGACCACGGCGCCGACCCGCCGGGTGTGCAGCAGGGCGGCGGCCGCGCCCACCGTCTCGTTCGGCGAGGCGGTGAAGACGAGATCGCCCTTGTCCTTCAGGATCTGAGAAACCAGCAAAGCTTAATCCTCCCTGAGACTTATGTCCGGACAGGGTCTCGCGAAACGGCCGCCTTATCAATGGCCGATCGGACGCGAGGCGCTCCCGACGCGGATTGTCGCCAAACCCTGGGTCGGCTGGCCGACCGATGAACTTAACCAAATCGCGAGACCTTAGGGCGTAGACCGAACGCTGTCCGATATTGGCACGGGGGTTGCTAGCCGTCGGACACGTCGGTGTTCACGAGGTCCTTATGGCTGCGAGTGAGAAGAAACTGCCGGGCGCCGGGCGCTCGCTGGAGATCAGCGCGGCTGTTCTGGCTCTGGCCATGGCCGTCACGGGCCTGGTGCTGTCGAGCCCCGCGCAGGCCCAGAGCCTGGACGCCAACGCGGCCTCGTTCAACGCCGGCTATGGCCGGGTGGCCGGTTCGGAGAACCACGTGGTCGACTATTCGACCCGCGACGCCAACGGCAACCGCGTCATCGTCGACGGCGTGATGCTGACCGGCGCCGATCAGAGCGTCTATTCGTCCAGCCATTCGTCGGGGTCGCTGGACAGCTATTCGGGCGTCGGCGCCCTGGGCGGCTGGGGCAGCTCCACCGCGATCGGCAACAATCTGACGGTCGTTACCCAGGGCAACAACAACACCGTCATCGTCAACTCCAGCCAGATCAACAACGGCAATATCAGCGCCGGAACGAACGTCGGGAAAACGGGCAATGGCCAGTAAGCGCCTCCTCCTTCTGCTGGCGGGCGCCTGCGCCACGCTGAGCGCCTGCGGCGGCGTTCCCAAGTCGATGACCGACGGCAACTACGCCACGCCGATCGGCACGGCGCCGGTGACCGCCAACCCGACGCCCTACACCGCCGGCCTGGTGTGCCTGGCGCAGTACGCCCGCGCCAACCACGTGGTCGCCCCGCGCGTCGCCATCGGCCGCATCGCCGATTATACCGGCAAGGAAGAGTCCGACGGCTCGGGCCGCAAGGTCACCCAGGGCGCCTCGCTGCTGGCCATGACCGCCTTCGCCAAGGCCGGCATGCCGATGGTCGAGCGCTTCGACACCTCGGTGTCGGAGTACGAACTGAAGTACGCCAACAACAAGCTGATCTCCGACAACCCCAAGCCGGGCGCCGACGCCCCGGCCGACTATCGCCGCATCCTGGCGGGCCAGGTTCCGGGCTCGGACTTCTACGTGGCCGGCGGCATCACCGAGCTGAACTACAACATCCGCTCGGCGGGCATCGACGCCTATGGCGGCGACAAGGACACCGATGGCTTCAAGGCCAACTTCCGCCGCCGGGTGTTCGTGATGAACATCGCGCTGGACCTGCGCCTGATTAACACCCGCACGCTGGAGGTGGTCGATGTGATCTCCTACCAGAAGCAGGTGGTCGGCCGCGAAATCAGCGCGGGCGTCTTCGACTTCCTCAACGGCAACATCTTCGACATCTCGGCGGGCCGCGGCGCCCTGGAGCCGATGCAGCTGGCCGTGCGCTCGCTGATCGAGCGGGCCACCATCGAGATGAGCGCCAACCTCTACGGCATGCCCGGCCCGCAGAGCTGCCTGAGCTACGACCCCTACGCCGCCAACACCGTGGGCGCGACCGGGGCCTTCGTCCCCGCCTACAACAACCTGGGAACCAACAATGCGCAGACCCGCGAAGACCCGTCTCGCTGGAACGATCGCAGCGATCCCAGTGTGCGTGATGCTGGCCAGCGGGGTCGCTACTAGCCAGACGACCAATTCGGTCACCAGCAGCCAGACCAACAACGGCGCGCCGCCCGCTTCGCTGACCATCAGCATTGACACCGTGACCGACGGCGTCAGCGGCACGACCACGGCCAGCGCCAACGCGCTGAACGTCACGTTCAGCAACGCCGACGGCGACCTGACGGCGGACCAGGTCAACAACGGCCCGGTCGACGCGCATGGCGTTCTGGAAGTCACCGGCTCGATGGGCGAGGCCAGCAACATGACCACCACGGCCGTCGGCAACGGCGGCACGGCGACGGCGGCCTACGGCACGCTGAGCGCCTTCATGGTCCAGACCAACTACGGCGCGGCCACCGCCCGCGGCCAGATCGAGGCCGAGACCGCCCGCGCCGGCGACGTGGCCGAAAACACCATGGCGGCCGGCAACAGCCAGGCGCTGCTGATGATCAACGGCGCGATGGGCGCGCGCGTCACCCAGCGCAACGAAGGCGACGTCCAGGCCGACGGCGGGGCGATCATCCAGTACGTGGGCGGAACCGCGGTCGTGGCCGGCACGGCGGCGGGCAACAATATCGACCTGACCGGGGCCAACGCGTCGGCGGCGCGGATCATCACCGACCAGTACAACATCCCGAACCAGGTCGCGGCCACCCAGTTCACGGCCTACGGCAACAGCTACCTGACCACCACCAGCGCCACGGCCTCGGGCAACAATCTGAACGCCGCCAACGACGGCACGCTGCTGGACGTCACCTCGCAGCAGTACAACAGCGCCTATATCCGGGCTCAGGCCGAAGGGACTTCGTACCAATTCGGCGGCGCCCAGGCGACGGCCTACGGGGTCGGCAATTCGGTGATGGCCAACAACACCAACGGCCCGGGCCTGGTCCTGGACAACCTGCAGGTCAACACCGGCGGCGGCGTCGAGGTGATCGCCAGCTTCGAAGGCCACGACGGCTACGACGCCGGGGCCAGCGCCACGGCGATCGGCAACGCGGTCAGCGGCTATGTCTGCAACCGGTGCAGCGGCTCGATGACCGTCAACAACAGCCAGTCCAACCATGTGGACGTCGGCGCCCGCTCGACCACGACCGTGAACAGCGGCCGTTCTGTGGTCGGCGTCGCCACGGCGACGGGCAACACCGCCACGTTCTGGGTGACGAACTAGGGGCGCCCAAGCTCCCATCTCGCCGCCGTCAGCGGGGAGGTATCGTTAGCATATCGGTCCGGCTTTCGAGCAGATCGGCGCGATTTCGCGCGAATTCGTCGCGCCACTTCATCACCGCGCGATCCATCCGTTCGTGCGGAAACTGCCGCCCTCGTTCCTCGATTTCCCGCAACGCCGCCTCGTTCAGCGCCAGGGCGGCGTCGATGGCGGCGAGCGTCACCTTGCGGAGATCGCAAACGCGCCGAGGCCGCAGACGACGGGAGCGGGGTGGCTTGGACTTCGGCATCTGAATCTTTCCATCTTGAAGGGTTGGACTCGATCCTTCCGCCCGTCGGGCAAGGATCTTGGCGACGCGGCTTCGCGTCCTCACGCGGAAAGCCGCTGAGCTTGATGGGGAGGCGCGGAGCGGCCCGGGCCCAGCCCGGATGACCGTGATGAGAGTGTGCGTTTCGGCTAGACCTGACCGCTCCGCCGAACCGTTGTTCTCGAGGGCCGGCGGATGAGGGGAGCGTGTTTCACCCCGGTCGCCGGTTCCCCTCGGACGGGCAGGACCAAGAGCCGCCCGGCTTACCCGTCAGCGGCCCCCGACTGGTCCTCGAACAGGCCGGTTTGAACATCCCGGCCCCGTCGACCCGCGCAAGTCCCGGCAAGGTTTCGGTGGGTCCCGGATCTATCCAACGAACAGACCCACACCTGCCTCGCGCAAGGCCCTGCGCGGCCCCGCTCGGTTCGGTCCCCATCGCCTGCTTGGGCCGGTACCAAGAGCCCTCCCCCGCGATCGGGACGGCTTTGATTATGCGGCAGGTCTGAACGCGGCGGCGCTTGTGACGCTGCTTTTTCTGTAAACGGCCGGAAAGGCTGGGGTTTGGTTTGGGATTTGCGGGGATGGACGGCGCGGAATCCCCGCAATCCGACACCCTCTCTCTTCGAGAGAGGTTGTTTTTTCGGCGCCTGGGGATTGGGCGCTGAGCTTGGGACCGCGTCGGATCGTGGTTTCCGGGCAAGTAAGTAAGAAATTCCTTCAAACTTGGAGGCCGGCCCTCCGGTTGAAATCTTCGCGCTCCGGTCGAGGCGTCGCGCCACGGACTTTCAGTCGTCGCGGTGCTCGCGTAGCGGCGATACCTGACGCGTCCGCAAGCAATGCAAAGGCGAACCGGATTTCCCTCTGTCAGTTCTGTCCCGACACGTATGCGGACTAAAACAATAAATCAGAATGTTATTTCATATTCACCTGTAACTAGACTGTATTGATGGCCGCAACCGGCCACATCTCGAATGCCGAATGCCGAAAACTTCGACATCGTCCTGTCATCGAGCGCGCCTAGGCTGAATCAAGATCGCGGCCGTGCTGACAGCGCCCAGACTATCCGGCCACCCAAGATCCAGAGACCCGCGGCGACCATCCAGAACAAAGCCCCCTTCGGAGGAAACGCATGACCACCCTGACCGCGGGCGATCTCGCCCTGATCGGCTACAGCGCCGACACCGCCGGCAAGTCGTTTTCGTTCGTGCTCCTGCAGGCGATCGACGCCGGCACGGTGATCAGCTTCACCGACAATGGCTGGCTGGCGGCGGGCGGCTTCCGCAGCGGCGAGGGGACGTTCACTTACACCGCCCCGGCGGGCGGGGCGGCGGCGGGCACGGTCATCACGGTCACCGGCCTGACGGGCTCGTTGAACCCTTCGACCTCGGGCGACCAGATCATCGCCTATCAAGGCTCGGCCGCCTCGGCGACGCCGCTGTTCGCCCTGGACTTCGCCGACGGCAACGCCACCTACGCCGGCGACGCGACCAACTCCAACACCTCGGCCATTCCGACCGGCCTGGCGGCGGGCTCGACGGCCCTGGCCTTCGCGACCGACAACGGCGCCTATGTGGGGAGCACCACCGGGACCAAGGCCGAGATCCTGTCCGCCATCGCCAATTCGGCCAACTGGTCGCTCGATGACGCCAATCCGGTGGCCTACAAGACCGGTTTCACCGTCACCGACGGCGGCGTGCCCAGCGCCAACATCTCGATCAGCGACGTCACCCTCACCGAGGGCGACAGCGGCGACCAGGTGATGACCTTCACGGTCACCCGCACCAACACCAGCGGCGCCTTCACGGTGGACTTCGCCACCGCCGACGGCTCGGCCCTGGCCGGTTCTGACTATGACGCCACCAGCGGTACGCTGACCTTCACGGCCGGCGGACCGGCCAGCCAGACGATCTCGGTGATCGTCCACGGCGACGCCACGCCCGAGCCGAACGAGGCCTTCACCGTCAACCTGTCGAACCTGGTGGTGACCAGCGGCGCGGCGGCCATCGTCGACGGCCTGGGCCAGGGCGCGATCATCAACGACGACTTCGCCCCCGTGGCGATCTACGACATCCAGGGCGCCGGGCACCTGTCGGCCTATGACGGCCAGACCGTCGCCACCCAGGGCGTGGTCACGGCCATCGACACCACCGGCTCGCGCGGCTTCTGGATCCAGGACCCGAACGGCGACGGCAACGACGCCACCTCCGACGCCATCTTCGTGTTCACCAACGCCATCCCGACGGTGCAGGTCGGCGACCTGGTCAAGGTGACCGGCACGGTCGACGAGTATAACGGCGGCGTCGCCACCAACCTGACCATCACCGAGATCACCGCTCCGACCATCACCGTGATCGGCACGGGCTCGGTGACCGCCACGGTGCTGGGCGCCGGCGGCCGCGCCATCCCCAACACCCTGATCGACGACGACGGCCTTGGCGTGTTCGATCCGGCCACGGACGGCATCGACTTCTACGAATCCATCGAGGGCATGGTCGTGACGATCCACGGCGCCCAGGCGGTGGACGCCACCACCACGGGCCAGACCTGGGTGGTGGCCGACAACGGGGCCGGGGCCAGCGGCCTCAACGACCGGGGCGGGGTCACCCTGTCGGACGGCGACAACAATCCCGAGCGGATCCTGGTCTATGCCGACAGCGGCGTGAACCCGGGCTTCAACTCGGCCTACGTCCTGGGCGACCAGTTGGGCGAGGTCACCGGCGTGGTCAGCTATTTCGGCGGCAAGTACGAGGTGATCGCCACGGCGGTCGAGAACACCACCAGCACCGGCGTCGCCCCGCGCGAGACCACCACCCTGGCCGGCGACGGCGGCCACCTGACGATCGGGGCCTACAATCTCGAGAACATCTCGCCCCAGGACTCCGACGCCAAGTTCGCGGCCCTGGCGGCCGACATCGCCAACAACCTCGGCGCGCCCGACATCCTGGGCGTCGAGGAAATCCAGGACGCCGACGGATCAGGCAATGGCACGAACTACAGCGGCGCCGACACCCTGAACAAGCTGGTGGCGGCCATCGAGGCGGCCGGCGGCCCGCACTACAGCTGGGTCGAGATCGCCCCGACCGCCAACAACTCGACCGGCGGCGAGAGCAACGGCAACATCCGCAACGCCTTCCTCTACCGCGCCGACCGCGTGGACTATGTGGAGGGCTCGGCCCGGCTGATCCAGGACACCACCGGTCCGGCCAACGCCTTCAACAACAGCCGCAACCCCCTGGCCGCCGACTTCGTGTTCCGAGGCGAGACGGTCACCGCCATCGACGTGCACAACTATTCGCGCGGCGGCAGCGACCCGCTGTTCGGCGCCAACCAGCCGGCGGCCAACAACGGCGACGACCGCCGGGCCGACCAGAGCACCGCCGTCCGCGACTATGTCGCCGGCCTGCTGGCCGCAGATCCGGACGCCCACGTGGCGGTGATGGGCGACTTCAACGCCTTCTACTACGAGCAGAGCCTGACCCTGCTGGAGGCGGGCGGCGCGCTCTACAACCTGGCTCGCACCCTGGCCCCGGAAGAGCGCTATTCGTACATCTTCGAGGGCAACGCCCAGCAGATCGACAACCTGCTGGTCTCGCAGGGTCTGCTGGCCGGCGCGACGTTCGACAACGTCCACCTCAACACCGGCCAGGCCTCGATCAACAAGCCCACCGACCACGACGCCATCCTGGCCCGCCTGCTGGTCAACACCGCGCCCGTGGCGACGCTGGACGGGGTGTTCACGGTCGCTGAGGACACGGTCCTGACGGTGGACGCCGCGCACGGCGTGCTGGCCAACGACAACGACCTGAACGGCGATGCCCTCACTGCTGTGCTGGCCACGGGGCCGACCTACGGGACCCTGGTGCTCAACGCCGACGGCTCGTTCGTCTATACCGCCAACGCCAACTACAACGGCGGCGACAGCTTCACCTACACCGCGCACGACGCCTATGGCGGGGCCTCGGGCGTGGTCACGGTCCAGCTGGGCGTCAGCGCCGTCAACGACGCGCCGACGGGCGCGGCCGACGCGGCCTTCGTGGCCGAGGACGCCTCGATCCTGGTCAATGTGCTGGCCAATGACGGCGACATCGACCTGGACGCCCTGGCCATCGCCGCCCTGTCCGGCGTCAAGTCGGCCCTGGGCGCCTCGATCAGCATCGAGAACGGCCAGGTGCGCTACGTGGCCGACGCCGACAGCTTCGACCAGCTGGCCGCCGGCCAGTCGGTGGTGGACACCTTCACCTACACCGCCGCCGACGGTCATGGAGGCTTCTCCGCGCCCATCACCGTGAGCGTGACGGTGGGCGAGGCGGGCGACAACCGCACGGTGTCGGGTTCCGCCCTCAAGGCCAACAGCTTCACCGATGTCGGCGAGTTGGACACCACCTACACCGGGGGCCTGAAGGCCGACGTGATCAACGGCGGCGGCGGATCCGATCGCCTGTACGGAGGGCTGGGGAACGACCGGCTGAACGGCGGGACCGGCCGCGACGTTCTGGACGGCGGCCTGGGCAACGACGTGCTGACGGGCGGCGCCGGCGCCGACGACTTCATCTTTGGCCTGCTGTCGGGGACCGATCACATCACCGACTTCAATCCGGGCGAGGACCACATGGTCACGCCGCTGCGCGACCAACTGGACGGTCTGTTCGGCGACCTGGGGCCGTCCAAGCGGTGGACGGACCTGGACGACCTGGTCGACCGGCTGCTGCAGCCGTCGTTCAAGAACGTCGACACGAACGGCGACCGCCATGCGGACAGCGTGCAGGTCTCCGCCCTCGGCATGGGTTCGGTGATCCTCGACAACTGGACGATCGAAACCCTGACCCAGCAGGGCTATCTTGACGCCCAGCACAAGGTGGTCGGCGACTGGCTGCTGTAAGGAACGAGTTCCTTAGATCCTCCCCCTGTGGGGGAGGTGTCGGCGCAGCCGACGGAGGGGGGAGTTGGCCGAAGTGGGTCTGCTCCCCCCACCGGCGCATGCGCGCCGCCTCCCCCAAAGGGGGAGGTTCATAGACCGCCCTAGTGCACCGTCCCGGTCGGCGTGTCGGCCTCGACCGCCACCGTGGCCAGCACGGCGCGCCGTTCGTCCAGCACCTCGACCAGCAGGGCGCCGTCCTGGGCGAACTCGTCGGCGTTGTCGCGCAGCCATTCGCCGGCGATCCGGGCGGCCTCCACCTTGGCGGCGTCGAGGTCCTCGAAGACCTCGCCCTCGTCGTCGGTCAGCACATGGCCGTCACTGAGCTGGAAGAAGTAGCGCATGGCAGGAACCCAGGGCGTCAGACCTTGTCGCGGCGGGACTTCAGGGCCTGCTCGACCGCTTCGGTTCCATCGCCCACTCCGATCACGGCGTTGCGCAGCTGGCCGGAGGTGACCCCAAACCGGTTGGTCCAGTAGGCTACGTCACGCGGCTCGTCGACATTGATCCGGGTGCGGTCCTGGGGGCCGGGGTCCTGCAGGTCGTCGGCCATGGAAGTCCTCCTTCAAGAGGAATCCCTTCCATGGCCGCCGGTTCCCGATCCTACTTCGCCCCCGCGCGCTGGGTGGCTTCCCGCTCGGCGCGTTCCTTCAGTTCCTCGTCGAGGCTGGCGGTGTCCCACGCGCCGACACCGTCGCCGGGACGCAGGCGCGCCAGGTCGGCGGTCAGCAGCTTGTCCATCGTCTGGGCGGCGTCGCGCGAAGCCAGGATGTAGGCCTCCTCCTGGCCCCAGACGGGACGCAGGTCCTCGAACGACTTGCGGTCGTGGCGGCGGAAGATGCCGGCGGCGCGATGGGCCCGGTGAGCGCGGTAGCCCAGCTTCTGCAGCGCCGTGGTTCCCAAGGCGAGGGCCGCCTCGAAGGTTTCCCGCTCGACCGCGTCGGCGCCGTTGGCCAGCAGGTCGTAGGCGTGGCGGCGGTCCCAGGCCCGGGCCAGGATCACCAGGTCGGGGAAGGCCTTGCGGGCGGTCTCGACCAGCTCGACGGTCTTTTCGCGGTCGTCCAGCGCGACGATCAGCATGCGGGCCCGCTCGATGCCGGCGGTGCGCAGCAGGTCCATCCGCGTGGCGTCGCCATAGTGCACCCGGCGGCCGAAGCGGCGCAGCAGGTCGATCTGCTCGATGTCGCTGTCCAGCACGGTCGAACGGAAGCCGTTGGCGGTCAGCAGGCGGCCGGTGATCTGGCCGAACCGGCCGAAGCCCGCGATGATGATGTCCGGCTCGCCGTCCTCGAAGTCGCCGGTGTCGGGGACCTGCTTGGGGATGGCCGCGTCCAGCGCCTGGGCGATGCGCTCGTAGAGGATCATGGCCACCGGGGTCAGGGCCATGGAGACGGCGACGGCCGCGGTCAGCAGGGCCGCCAGGGTCGATCCGATCACCCCGGCCCCGACGGTGAAGCTGAGCAGGACGAAGGCGAACTCCCCGCCCTGGGCCAGGGCGGTGGCGACCGCCGCCGCGCCCCGCGAAGGGGCTCCGAACAGCCGGGCCAGGATGAACACCACGGCGAACTTCAGGACCATCAGGCCCAGGACCAGGCCCATCAGCACGAAGGGTTGGCTGGCGACGAGCGTCAGGTCGATCCCGGCGCCGACGGTGATGAAGAACAGGCCTAGCAGCAGGCCCCGGAAGGGCTCGATGTCGGTCTCCAGCTCGCGGCGGAACTCGCTCTCGGCCAGAACCACCCCGGCCAGGAAGGCGCCCAGGGCGGGCGACAGGCCGACGACCTGCATAATGCTGGCCACGCCCACCACGATCAGCAGGGCCGCGGCGGTGAAGATCTCGCGCAGGCGGGCCTCGGCGATGAAGCGGAAGATCGGCCGCACCAGATAGCGACCGCCGCCGACCACGGCGACCACGGCGCCCAGCACCGACAGGCCCTGGGCCCACGGCGGCAGGTGGGCGATCAGGCTGGCGCCGTGTCCGCCGGCGACTTCGGCATGGACCGGGGGAGCGATGGTCGCCAGGGTCGGCAGCAGGGCGAACATCGGGATCACCGCCAGGTCCTGCAGCAGCAGGATACCGAAGGCGGCCCGTCCAATCGGGCCCTGCCGCAGCCCCTTCTCGTCCAGGGTCTGCAGCACGATGGCGGTGGACGACATGGCCAGCACCATCCCGACCGCCAGGGCTGTCTGCCAGGGCAGGCCCAGCAGGATCGAGACGCCGGCGATGACCAGGGTGGTGCCCACCACCTGGGCCCCGCCGAAGCCGAAGATGGCCTTGCGCATGTCCCACAGGGTGGAGGGCTGGACCTCAAGACCGATCAGGAACAGCAGGATCACCACGCCGAACTCGGCGAAGGTGCGGATGTCGGTCTGCTCGCCGACCAGCGACAGGGCGAAGGGTCCGATCACCACGCCGGCGATCAGGTAGCCCAGCACCGATCCCAGGCCCAGGCGCTTGGCGATCGGAACGGAGATGACGGCGGCGCCGAGATAGACGAGAGCTTGCAGCAGGAAGGGCATCAGTCAGTCATGGCCTCGCGCGTCGTGCTTGTCTTGTCGTTTTGTCCGCTCGTCATGCGCCCAACTCCGCGTCGGCGGCGGCGGTCAGCAGCGAGCCGATCCGGGCGCGATAGCGCTGAGCCTCGGCCTTGAGGTCGTCGTCATCCTTGATCGACGCGCCGTGCACCACGAACGGCGTCTCCCAGACCATCCCACACAGATAGGCGGTCTGCTCCAGCGGGCGCAGATATTCGTCCAGAGTGAAGCGGTTGTAGCCGTGGGCGTGATAGGCCTTGGCCGCCCCGCCGGTGGTGCAGGCCGCGAACAGGCGCTTGCCGGCCAGGGCGTTGCCCTCCAGGCCGTAGGCGAAGCCGTGCAGCCACACCAGATCGAACCACTCCTTCAGCAGGGCGGGCGTCGAGTACCAGTAGAGCGGGAACTGCACGGCGATGACGTCGTGCGCCATCAGCTTTTCCTGCTCGGCCTCGATGTCGATCGTGAAGTCCGGATAGGTCTCGTAGAGATCGTGGAACGTGACGCCTTCCAGCCCCTTGGCCGCCTTGGCCAGGGCGCGGTTGGCGCGAGACCGTTCAAGCGCCGGGTGCGCCAGGGTCAAAAGCACGCCCGAGGTGGCGGGCGTCCCATTCCCGGTGGTATTTGGCCCGGTGGTAGCTTCCCCTGGGTTAGCCTGTTCCGTCACGCCGTCACTCCACGCCTCGAAATTTTATTCATCAACAGTTGAATTTCTCCGTCCGCCGGTCCAGAGCAATCGGCAAACGTCGCTCCGGGAGGAACCATGGTCGACAAGGTGAAGTCCACAGCCGCCGAAGCGCTGGCGGGTCTTTTATTCGATGGCATGACCATCATGGCCGGCGGGTTCGGCCTGTGCGGCATTCCCGAGAACCTGATCGCGGCGATCCGCGAGGCGGGCACGAAGGACCTCACGATCATCTCCAACAACTGCGGCGTCGACGGCTTCGGCCTGGGCATCCTGCTGGAGAACCGCCAGATCAAGAAGATGGTCTCGTCCTATGTGGGTGAGAACAAGCTGTTCGAACAGCTCTACCTATCTGGCGAACTGGAGCTGGAGTTCAATCCGCAGGGCACGCTGGCCGAACGCATCCGCGCCGGCGGCGCGGGCATCCCCGCCTTCTTCACGCGCACCGGCTACGGCACCTTGGTGGCCGAGGGCAAGGAGACGCGCGAGTTCGACGGCGAGATGTACGTGATGGAGCGCGGCCTTACCGCGGACCTCTCGATCGTCAAGGCGTGGAAGGCCGACGCCGAGGGCAACCTCGTCTATCGGAAGACGGCGCGGAACTTCAATCCGATGATGGCCACGGCCGGCAAGGCCACCGTCGTCGAGGTCGAGGAGGTCGTGGCGATCGGCGCGCTGGACAAGGACAACATCCACACGCCCGGCATCTATGTCGACCGCCTGATCAAGGGCGCCAAGTTCGAGAAGCGCATCGAGCGCGTGACCACCCGTCCGAAGGAGTCGGTGTAATGGCCTGGACGCGCGACCAGATGGCCGAACGGGCGGCCAAGGAGCTGCGGGACGGCTTCTACGTGAACCTGGGCATCGGCATCCCGACCCTGGTGGCCAACTACATCCCCGAGGGCATGTCCGTGACGCTGCAGAGCGAGAACGGCATGCTGGGCATGGGCCCCTTCCCCTACGAGGGCGAGGAGGACGCCGACCTGATCAACGCCGGCAAGCAGACGATCACCGAGCTGGACTCCAGCTCGTACTTCTCGTCGGCCGACAGCTTCGCGATGATCCGCGGCGGCCACATCGCCCTGTCGATCCTGGGCGGCATGCAGGTCAGCGAGAACGGCGACCTGGCCAACTGGATGGTGCCCGGCAAGATGGTCAAGGGCATGGGCGGGGCCATGGACCTGGTGGCCGGCGTCAAGCGGGTGGTGGTGGTCATGGACCACTGCGAGAAGTCCGGCGCGCCCAAGCTGCTACACCGCTGCTCGCTGCCCCTGACCGGGGCGGGCGTGGTCGACCTGCTGATCACCGAGCTGGGCGTCTTCGAGATCAACCGCGGCAAGACGCCGGTGCGGCTGATCGAGCTGGCGCCGGACGTGACGGTGGATGAAGTGAAGGCCAAGACCGAGGCGGCGTTCGAGGTCGCCCTTTAGGGCTAAGGCTCTGTCCCTCCCCCTTGTGGGGAGGGTGGCCCTGGCGGAGCCAGGGTCGGGTGGGGTTTGATGAGTCAGCAGGCCCCACCCGTCCGCTTCGCGTCCACCCTCCCCACGAGGGGAGTTATATACATGACAAAGCACCCCGAAGCGGCGCATGATTCTAGCGCGTTCCAGGCGTGCGGTTCAGAGAGCGATCTCATCGATGAGATCGCCCGCATAATCATTGGTTGGGAGGCTGATGGGGCGGCGGATTGGACGGCGCAAACGGAGGCGCGCCGCGTGCTAGCCATCGTCGACGCATTTCGCGCGAAATATCCTCAAACTCCGCCTGAAGCGACCTGACTCGGGCAGAAGCTTGGTCGATTTCCGAGAATGAGAGTGTTTTGGGCGTGTAAGACACCCCGCGCTTCTGGTCCGATTGACCGAACTCAAGGTCGCCGTCGATATTCACCCCCTGACATACGCTGTGAAGCGCTATCACGCGCACGTTGTGTATGACGGTGGCTTCACCCAGCATTCCCGATACCTTGTCTTTGATGTCGAGATAGATGGGGTCGACTTTCATCCTGTCCCTGATTTCGGATTTCTTCTTCAGGAACGACACCGGGAAATTCACAAAGGCGCCGTTGACCGAGGGGGCTTTTTGGCGATTGCGGAGTGTGATTACGAGGGCCTCGATTGTGAGTTCCAGGTGGCCCCAGAATATCGCTAGCTTACCGCAAGCGATGAAGGCGGCTTCGGCGGCCTTATCGTCGCCGTGAAACGGGTCCCAAAGCGCCATGATCGACACACCTTCCGAAGATGAAAAGCGAGACGAGGAGGCGTTCAACGCCGTCCTGCATCGCCTCGTGAACACGCCGCACAAGCCACATGAGCCGCTGAAGGGGCGCGAGCCGAAGCCCGCGCCCAAGGAGGCGGACTAGTGGCGAGCTACCCCCCTTCGGCCCCGTCCCCATGTAGCGCCACCCGTAGGTGCCGGGCGGCGCTGTTCGCTCGGCGGAATGCCGTGAATTGCGATCTCCGACGCACACTGATGGCAGCGTAAAACCTCCGCCCGGCCGACATCGTAAGTGAAGGTCATGAGAAGGGACTTGTGACCATGCTCGTAACAGTGAGCGCATATTTTATGGGGCGGTTCGGTGCCTGTGGCCTCTGGCTTCAGGGCGTAGGCGAAGCCGCCCTCCCCAACTGCTTCAAGCTGGTAGCGCTGCTTCTCGCCGTCCCATGCTTCAAGTGCGCGGACGCGTTCTTCCAACTGGCGTTTTTCGGCAATCAGCGCCGCCTCCGCCTCTTGGGCTTGGAGCAACAGGCCCATAAGTTCGAACTTCACCGCCTGAACCTTCGTCGCGTCTCGGACGTCAACGAAGGCCTTCGTCAGGTCAAACGCGGCTTTGGTAGCGCTGAGCGCGCCGCCTATCGTTAGAGCGTCAGTCATTCCTGCCTCCCCGTTTTGCGGACGTTAGCGCGGATTGTCTGTAAGCGCTTGGCCTTCTGCTTAGGCGTGCGCGCCTTCACTAGTCCGCCGATAGGTCAGGCGCTTGCCACCGATGCCGCGCAAGGCTTCGTCAGTGCGCATCGTGTCGTTCACGCCAACTGCCGAGCGGTTGGAGTAGCGGAAATCGAACTCGGCGAGGTAGCGGCCCAGATGGGCCTCCGAGACGTGATGGAAGGTCCCGTAGACGCCGCGCTTGAGGACGGCGAAGTAGCCTTCCACGGTGTTGCTGTAGGCGTCGCCGCGCACGTACTCGTCGCGGCCGTGATCGACCATTTCGTGACGGGCGAACTCCTTGCCCAGACGCATGTAGCCGCCCGCCGTATCGGTCATCAGCGTGGAGGCGCGGTGAACGGTCGTGAACAGCAGCGGGGCCGGGGTGGCGCCGGTGATGTTGGCGGTGTGGTGCGAGCGGGCGCGGCCACCGCGCTCAACGAGCGTGTGGACGATCTGCTTGCCCATGCCGCCGATGTTCTTCGGGTTGCGCTTGCCGACGTGCTTGTTCTTTTCCTTGCCGCCAATGTACGTCGTGTCGGCTTCGACCGTCTTGCCTTCGCCGCCCAGCGGGCCGGGATCTGAAGGGTTCATGGCCTCGCGGATGCGGTGGCACATGAACCAGGCCGTCTTGTAGGTCACGCCGAGGCCACGGCCGATCTGGTGAGCCGAAATGCCCTTCTTGCTGGACGACATGAGGAAGGTCGCCAGCAACCACTTGTTGAGCGGCACCTTGGAGCGTTCGAACACCGTGCCGACCGTCACCGTGAATTGCTCGCGACAGGCGTTGCACTGGTAGCAGCCCTTGCGAGCCGCCTTGCCACCAACGTTGGTCGCCTCGTTAACGACGCCGCAATGCGGGCAGACGGGACCGTTCGGCCAGCGGGTCTTTTCCAGGTGCTCGCGGGCCTTATCGGCGTCTTGGAAGATCGGGCTGGTGAGGTTCATAGCGTCAGGCCTTGTTCGTTAGCTGAACAATGGATTCCGAAGCCTGCTTTGTCAAGTATATAACTCCCCCCACGAGGGGGAGGGAGAAATCACTTACTTCCCCGGATCCTTCCACGGCGTATCCGGCGGCAGTCCCGTCACCGGGTCGCGCGGCACGGGCCGGAAGTCCTGGGCGATGAACAGGTCGGTGCGGCGCGAGCGCTTCCTGTCCAGGCGCACGCGGACGATCTGCAGGTCGGACGTCGTCGCGAAGTCCTGCTGGATCTTGCCGCGATAGGTGCCTTCCAGGCTGGCGATCAGCACCCGGCGGCCCAGCCCGGCGTCCAGCGGGGCCTCGGCCTCGGCCTGGTTGCGGGGGGCGATCTCGTGCACCCACATCTTCAGCGGCGGGGCGGCCGGCGTGCCGAAATAGTCGCGGCCGTAATAGGCGGCCACGTTGTAGAGGAAGCGGTCGTCCAGGGCGACGGCGGTCAGGCCGCCGTGCAGGGCCTGCTCCTCGCGCGAGCGGTCGATGATCGCCTGCACCGTCTGGTCCCAGCCGCGGGCCCGCTTGAAGGCGTTGCCCATGCCCATGGCGTCGGCCGTGCGCGGAGCGATCACCCAGGTCAGGAACAGGACGGCCAGCGCGCCCTGCAGGACCAGGCCGCCGATCAGCCAGCGGCGGGCGTCCCAGCGCAGCAGCCAGGCGGCGACCAGCACCGACCCGGCGACATAGGCCGCGGCCGCCCAGTTGGCGTTGGCGCGCGAGACGAAGGCCTGGGCCGCCACCGTCGCCAGCGGCGGCAGGGCGAAGCACAGCAGGGTGATGTCGGCGGCGGCCAGCCGCTTGCGGACCGCCAGCAGCAGGGCGCCGCCGCCCAGCACGGCGAACGGCACGGGCCCGAACACCCCGAACTGCGAGCCGACGAACTGGATCAGCTCCATCGGGTTGAACAGCTTGCCCGACTTCCAGTTGGCGTTGGCGGCGGTGTGCTCCAGCGTCGAGAAGTGGTGCTGGTAGTTCCAGATCATGTTGGGGGCGAAGACCACCAGCAGGGCCGTGAAGAAGGCGACCGCCATGGCCGGGGTCCAGGCGCGACGGGCCTCGCGCGAGAGGAACAGGTGCACGGCCAGGCTGGCCAGGGCGTAGATCGCCGCGTACTTGCTCAGGAACGCCATGCCCAGCGCCGCGCCCATGCCGGCGGCGACCCAGATGCGGACGCGGGGCGAGGCGTGCGGCAAGCTGACGCAGGCCCAGATCATCAAGGCCAGGAAGAACAGCAGCGGGGTGTCGGTGGTGATCAGCACCGACGACAGCTGGACCCCCGGCATCAGGATGAAGATCGCCGCGGCGGCCGCGCCGACCCAGGTCCCGCCCCGTTCGTTTCCGTACAGCCGCGTGGCGATGCGGGCGATGATCAGGGCCGTGGCGGCGTTGAGCAGGGGCGAACCGATGCGCAGCCAGGCCTCGGCGTCGCCGCCGATCCCGGTGGTCGCCCAGATCAGCCAGGCGATGACCGGAGGCTTGGAGAAGTAGCCGAAATCGAGGTGGCGCGACCACAGCCAGTACTGGGCTTCGTCCGGGTACAACTCCAGGGGTGTCACGAACAGCGCCACGACCCTCAGAATCGTCAGGACCCCGATCAAGATCAGGGTCAGCCTTTCGATTCGCGCTCGAGTCGCCCGCGCTGTTTCATCAAGGGCCACGCCGATTTCTCCCGCATAAGTAAGAGGACGCTGACTAAATCTTCCGCAAGCGGGGCCCCCGAAGCGTGTTTATCCGCGATCGTGGCCTTTCCGTCACCAAACCTTCTAAATACGTCGCTAAAGAGCCTCTTAATGAGTGGTCCGGCGGGCTTCATGCACCCCGCTGCGACTTGAACGAGGGGATAGATCAAGATGATGACGAAAAAGCTCGCCTGTCTGGCGTCGACCGCTCTGGTCGGCTGCCTGCTCAGCGCCACCGCCGCCTTCGCCCAGTCGACCGGCTCGCAAGCCAACGAAGTCGACAGCGTGGTCGTGACCGCCGCCGGCCAGCGCGCCGTCGCCGGCCAGATCGTCGAGACGCTGCCGAAGTCGCGCGCCTCGGTCGACAACGCTTTCCTGGCGACCCAGTCCACCGGCCAGAACGTGTTCCAGTCGCTGAACCTGCTGCCGGGCGTCAGCTTCACCAACAACGACCCCTACGGTTCGTCGGGCGGCAACCTGCGCCTGCGCGGCTTCGACGGCGCCCGCGTCTCGGTCACCTTCGACGGCGTGCCGCTGAACGACACCGGCAACTACGCCGTCTATCCGAACCAGCAGCTGGACCCCGAACTGATCGACCGCGCCAGCGTCAACCTGGGCACGACCGACGTCGACAGCCCGACCGCTTCGGCCACCGGCGGCACCATCAACTACATCACCCGCAAGCCGGCGCATGAGTTCGGCGGCATCGCCGACGCCTCGATCGGCGACGACAACTATCGCCGCGCCTTCCTGATGCTGGAAACCGGCGACTTCGGTCCGATCGGCACCCGCGCCTTCGTGGCCGGCTCGTACCAGAAGTACGACAAGTGGAAGGGCCCGGGCTCGCTCGAGAAGAAGCAGGTCAACGCCCGCATCATCCAGGACATCGGCGATCGCGGCGACTTCGTCAGCCTCGCGGTGAACTACAATGAGAACCGCAACAACAACATCCGTCAGCTGACGCTGGCCGAGTTCAACGCCTTCGGCAAGAACCTCGACTACACCGCCACCTGCACCAACCGCGTGATCAACGCGGGCACCCGCACCATCACCGAGACCGCCCCGGCCATCCCGGGCAACTGCTCGGACTACTACGGCCGCCAGGTCAACCCGTCGAACACCGGCAGCGTCCGCGGCTCGGCCCTGTTCCACCTGACCGACAACCTGCGCCTGACGATCGACCCGTCGTTCCAGTACACCCTGGCCGACGGCGGCTCGCAGCTGGCCACCGTGGCTGAAACCGACGGCCGCGTCCGCGGTTCGAACGGCGCCGCCAAGGACCTGAACGGCGACGGCGACACGCTCGACACCGTCGCGTTCTTCGCGCCCAGCGTCACCAACACCCGCCGCTACACGGTCACCAGCTCGCTGATCTGGGATCTGAACGACGACAACCGCATCCGCGTCGCCTACACCGGCGACTACGGCCGCCACCGTCAGACCGGCGAGTACACGGCCCTCGACGCCGAAGGCAACACGACCAACGTGTTCGGCGGCAAGGACGGCCACGGCGCCAAGATCTACACCTCGGACGGCAGCTATCTGCGCGCTCGCGACCGCTTCTCGATCGCCCAGCTGAACCAGGTCGCCGCCGAATACCGCGGCAAGTTCATGGACAGCCGCCTGACCGTGAACCTCGGCGTGCGCGCGCCCTTCTTCAAGCGCGAGCTGAACCAGTACTGCTACACGCAGAACGCCACGAACCTGACCACCGTCATCTCGGGCTTCACCGTCAGCTGCACCACCCAGGCGCCGGTCGTCACCAACACCGACGGCACCGTGCAGTTCGCCACCGGCACGGCCGCCAACCTGCGCTACATCAAGCCGTGGTCGGCCACCGTGAAGTACGACAAGGTCCTGCCGAACGCCGGCGCGACCTATGACATCGGCGGCGGTCACACCGTGTACGTCAGCTACGCCGAGGGCTTCTCCTCGCCGCGTACCGACAACCTCTACACCGCCACGCTGGAAAACGGCGTCGGCACCCCGGCCGACACCCGTCCGGAAACGACCAAGACCTACGACCTGGGCTACCGCTACTCGGCGCCGACCGTCATGGCCACCGCCGCGCTGTGGAAGACCGACTACAAGAACCGCATCGTGCAAGCCTTCGATCCGGACCTGAACATCAGCATCGACCGCAACGTCGGTGACGTGAAGGCCTGGGGCTTCGACACGCAAGCGGCCTGGGCCGTCGCGGAATACCTGACGGTCACCGGCTCGTTCTCGTACAACAACAGCGAGATCCAGGACGACCTGGTGCTCAACGCCGCCGGCGCCCTCCTGCCGCTGTCGGGCAAGCAAGTGGTCGAGACCCCGAAGTACACCTTCGGCGGCCGCGTCGACTGGGACATCACCGAGGCGCTGCACATGGGCGTCCAGGGCAAGTACACCGGCAACCGCTACTCGACGGACGTGAACGACGAAGTGGCCCCGCACTACACCGTGTGGGACATGTCGCTGTCGTACGACCTGCCCTTCGCCAAGAAGACCTACGCCCAGCTGAACGTGAACAACCTGTTCAACGAGACCTACTTCGGCTCGATCAGCTCGCGCACCAACGCCGTGGCCCTGACGGGTTCGGCGGCCAGCGCGCCGACCTACTACATCGGCTCGCCGCGCACGGTTCAGTTCACCCTGCGCACCGAGTTCTAATCAGCCTCTCGAGGCTGACCTCTCGGTCAAAGACGGAAGGGCGGTCCGGAAACGGACCGCCCTTTTTCTTTTGTCGCACCAGTTTGCTAGAAGGGCGGCTTGACCCCGGGGCCGTCCCGGCCCATTTGCGCCTCCCGTTTCGATCCAGGTTCCGTTCATGACCACGACCGTCCCCGCCGAGTGGGCTCCGCACCGCGCCATGTGGGTGGGTTTCCCCAGCCACGCCGAGCTGTGGCAGGAAGACCTCGAGCAAGCCCAGCAGGAAGTGGCCGACCTGGCCCGCGCCCTGGCCGGTCCGGGCGGCGAGCGCGTGCGCCTGATGGTGGTCGGCGACGAGGCCGAGGCCGCCGCCCGCGCGCTTCTCGGCGACACAACGGTCGAGATCGTCCGCGGCCAGTTCGGCGACATCTGGCTGCGTGACACCGGCCCGATCTTCACCGAGACCGCCAAGGGCGCCGTCGCGGCCGGCTTCAAGTTCAACGGCTGGGGCGGCAAGTACCAGCTGGAGGGCGACGACATCGTCGCCGAGCAGATCGCCGCCGCCTCGGGTGCGCCCCTGGCCCGCAACGCCTTCGTGCTGGAGGGCGGCGCCCTGGACCACGACGGCACGGGCACGATCCTCACCACCCGCCAGTGCCTGCTGAACGCCAACCGCAACGGTGACTGGGACGAGGCCAAGGCCACGGCCGCCCTGACCGCCGCCCTGGGCGCCAAGAAGGTGCTGTGGCTGGGCGACGGCCTGCTGAACGACCACACCGACGGCCACGTCGACAACCTGGCCCGCTTCGTCGCGCCGGGCGTGGTGGCCTGTCCCATGGCCTTCGGCGTCGACGACCCCAACGCCGAGGTCTACGCCGAGACCGCCCGCGCCCTGGCCGGCATGACCGACAGCCGCGGCTCGCCCCTGCAGGTGGTCCGCATCCCGTCGCCGGGCCGCGTCCTCGACGAGGACGGCGAGATCATCCCGGCCTCGCACATGAACTTCCTGATCGCCAACGAGGCGGTGATCGTGCCGATCTACGCCGAGGAGTCGGGCGCCTTCGCCGTCGAGGTGATCAGCGGCCTGTTCCCCGAGCGCGAGGTGATCGGCCTGCCCTCGACCGCCATCCTCACCGGCGGCGGCTCGTTCCACTGCATCAGCCAACAGGAGCCCGGCGAATGACCCGCAAGCTCAGCGTCGCCGCGATCCAGACCTCGTACGGGATGGACCTGCAGGCCAACATCAAGAAGACGGAAGCCTTCATCCGCGAGGCCGCCGCCAAGGGCGCCCAGGTGATCCTGCCGTCCGAGCTGTTCCAGGGGCCGTACTTCTGCGTGGCCCAGGAGGAGCGCTGGTTCGCCGAGGCCCATCCGTGGCGCGAGCACCCGGTGGTCAAGGCCATCGCGCCGCTGGCCGGCGAGCTGGGCGTGGTGATCCCGATCTCGATCTTCGAGCGCGAGGGGCCGCACTACTTCAACAGCCTGGTCATGGCGGACGCCGACGGCAGCCTGCTGGGCCTCTACCGCAAGAGCCACATCCCCGACGGCCCCGGCTACATGGAGAAGTATTACTTCCGGCCGGGCGACACGGGCTTCAAGGTCTGGGACACGCGCTTCGGCCGCCTGGGCGTCGGCATCTGCTGGGACCAGTGGTACCCCGAGGCCGCCCGCGCCATGGCCCTGATGGGCGCCGAGGCCCTATTCTATCCCACCGCCATCGGCAGCGAGCCGCATGACCCCAGCCTGGACACCGCCCTGCCGTGGCGGCGGGCCATGCAGGGCCACGCGGTCAGCAACGTGATCCCGGTGATCGGCGCCAACCGCATCGGCTTCGAGCCGTGGGACGGCTATCCGAACGGCGGCCAGACCTTCTACGGCTCGTCCTTCATCGCCGACCATCGCGGCGACCTGGTCAGCGAGCTGGGCCGCAGCGACGAGGGCCTGGTCAACGCCACCTTCGACCTGGACTTCCTGCAGACCCACCGCGCGGCCTGGGGCTTCTTCCGCGACCGGCGGCCGGAGTTCTACGGCGCCCTGGCCAACGGCCGCCCCGCATGATCGGCGGCTTGAAGTGATAGGGACGGGCCGGCTCGTCCTGCGCGCGCCGGTCGACGCCGACCGCGACGCGATCGCGGCGGTCAACGCCGACCCTGCGGTCGGCGCCTGGCTGGGCGGCGCGCGCTCGCGGGCCGAGAGCGACCACTTCGTCGACCGCGTCCAGGCCCACTTCGCCGAGCACGGCTTCGGCTTCTACGTGGTCGAGCGCCGGGACGACCGGCGGGTGATCGGCCTGACCGGCATCTGGCACGTGCCCGAGGAGAACCCGCTGCTGGCCGGCCAGGTCGAGATCGGCTGGCGCTTCGCCCCCGACGCCTGGGGCCAGGGCTACGCCACCGAGGCGGCCCGCGCGGCCCTCGACTACGGCTTCGACCTCAGCATCGCCGAGATCATCGCCTTCACCGCGCGCACCAACCTGGCCTCCCAGGCGGTGATGCGGCGGCTGGGCATGGCCTACGATCCGGCGCGGGACTTTGAGCATCCGGGCGTAGCGGACGGCGATCCGCTGAAGCCGCACGTGGTGTTCGTGGGGCGGCCGAGGGTGTATCCGTAGCGCACCCACTTGCCCCCACCTGACCGCTTCGCGGTCTGTCCGCCCCCGTAGGGGGCGGAGCCCTCGAACGCGGCGCGGCTCTTCCCCCTCCGGGGGAAGACGATCGCGAAGCGATCCGTAGGGGGCAAGTGCTAGGCGGCAGGGCATCCGGTCGGAGGTCCGGCGGCCTTCGACGCCGCCACCTCGGCCTTGGCCTTCTCCAGATCGCTCAGGAACGCCGGGTCCTGGTGCAGGCGCGAGACCATGGCCGAGCCCAGGTAGCGGCCCGCCTCGATGTCGCTCTGGAAGTGCACGCCGCAGACGATGCGGCTGTCGCCGAACTCGCGGCCGCGCGCCAGGACGGCGCTGGCGTGCTCGGGGGCGACTTCCGAGATCACCAGGGCCCAGGACCAGCCGATCAGGCCGTGCCCGGACGGATACGAGCCGTCGGTCTCGATCCACTTCTCGCGCGGCACGCAGATCGGCTTCTTGTTGCCCACCGGCGGCCGCTTGCGCTGGAAGACCGCCTTGGCCGGCTGGTACAGGGTGGCGGCGTCGTCGGTCATCCGCAGCAGCATGTTGGCCAGGACCGGCGTCGCCTCGGGCCCGATATTGACGCCCGCCGCGCAGGAGAAGCTCTTGAAGCCATGCGCGCCCGACAGGTCGGCGTCGGCGATGGCCTTGTCCCAGGCCGGGCCGCCGGCCAGCTTGCGGGTCTGGTTGAAGATCTTGCGGTCGGCCCGGCCGCGCGTCGACTTCGGCTCGGGCGGCGGGCCGACGATGGTCGCGCCGTCCAGGTTCATGCCGGTGGTCAGGTAGCCGGGCGGCGGCTTGGTCCAGCTGGCGGTGCTGGGGCTGACCGCATAGGGCGCGGCGGCCGGGGCGGCCTTGGAGAACAGCTCCTGGACCGGCGAGCAGCCCATCAGCAGGGCGCCTGAAAAGGCGGCGACGAGCATCGCGTTTCGGGTCATGGGCGGCCTCCGATCGGTCATCCGACCACAGAACGGCGACGAGACGCCGCGTCAAGCCGGGTTTTGGCAAGAAGCGGCTTGACGAATCGTAATGTTATTTCATAACACTTCGGCCAAGCCGCTCCCCCGGTCAAGGTTCAGGATTTCCCATGCCCCGTCGCGTACTGCTTTCCGCCGCGAGCCTGCTGGCGTTCGCTCTCGCCGCGCCCCTGGCGCACGCCGCCGAAACGCCGGCGCCCGCCGACGCCGCGGCCGCGCCCGACGCGCCCGAAGCCCCCAACGCGGTCGACAAGGTGGTGGTCACCGCCGCCCCCTACGCCGTGTCGCTGGACACCGTGACCAGCAGCGTCAACGTCGTGACTCGCGACCAGCTGGACGTCGCCCCGCCGGCCGGCATCGGCGACATGCTGAACGGCCTGCCGGGCCTGCGCTCCACCTTCTACGGCCCCGGCGCCTCGCGCCCGGTGATCCGCGGCCTGTCGGGCCCCCGGGTGATGGTGCTGCAGAACGGCGTCGGCCAGGTGGACGCCAGCGCCCTGTCGCCCGACCACGCCGTGGCCAGCGACCCGGGCGAGGCCTCGCGCATCGAGGTGCTGCGCGGCCCCTCGACCCTGGCCTACGGCGGCTCGGGCATCGGCGGGGTGGTCAACATGATCGACGACCGCGTGCCCTCGACGCCCGCCGCCAACGGCCCCGAGGGCCGGCTGTCGGCCTCGGCCTCCAGCGTCGACGACGGCTACGCCTACAGCGGCGCGGTCAAGGCCGGGAAGGGCCCGATCGTGTTCGCGGCCGACTTCTCCAGCCGCCGCACCGACGACTATTCGATCCCGACCGCCGCCGTCTCCGACCGCCTGGCGGCCCGCGACGGCCTGACGGTGGATCCCGACCACGTGGTCAAGAACACCGACGTCGAGGTCGACGCCTACGGCGCGGGCGTCTCCTGGGTCCACGACCGGGGCTTCATCGGGGCGTCGGTCAAGAAGACCGACACCACCTACGGCGTGCCCTACGAGCAGATCCTGGCCCCGATCGATCCGGACGCCGAGGGCCCGGTCTCGATCCACCTGCAGCAGACCCGCTACGACCTGCGCGGCGAGCAGGAACTGGACAATCCGTGGTTCGAGAAGGTCCGCGTCTCGCTGGGCTACGCCGACTACGAGCACGCCGAGGTCAGCGTCGAGGACGGCGAGGTGGGCACCCGCTTCCTGTCGCACGGCACGGAAGGCCGCGTGGAGCTGGTGCACCGCGAGCATGACGGCCACCAGGGCGCCATCGGCTTCCAGGCCCTGGACCGCCACTTCGAGGCGATCGGCGACGAGGCCTTCGTGCCCTCCACCGACATCAAGGAGTACGGCGTCTTCACCCTGCAGCGGCTGGACCGCGGGACCTGGGGGATCGACGCCGGCCTGCGCTTCGACACCCGCGAGCTGCGGACTCCCACCGAGACGCGCGACTTCGACAACGTCTCGGCCTCGCTGGGCGTGTTCTACAAGCCGACCGACGCCCTGTTCACCGCCCTGACCCTGTCGCGCAACGGCCGGGCCCCGACCGAGTTCGAGCTGTTCGCCAACGGCCCGCACCCGGGCACCGGCGGCTTCGAGGTGGGCGACGACAGCCTGGACTCCGAGACCGTCACCTCGCTGGAGGCCACGGTCCGCTGGAAGAGCGACCGCCTGCGCGCGGAGGGCCACCTGTGGGCCGCCAAGTACGACAATTTCATCGAGGAGGCCCCGACCGGCGCGGTCGAGGACGACCTGCCCGTCTACCAGTACTTCCAGACCAAGGCCGACTTCCACGGGGCCGAGCTGGAGGCCAGCTACGAGGCCTGGCGCGGCGCCAGCCAGTCGATCCGCCTGGAGACCACCTTCGACTGGGTGCACGGCGGCACCGACGCCGGCGTCCCGGCCCGCATCCCGCCGTGGTCGCTGGGCGGCTCGGTGGTCTGGACCGCGCCGCGCGTCGAGACCACCCTGGAGGTGCGCCGGGTGGCCGAACAGGATCGCGTGGCGACCTTCGAACTGCCCACCGACGGCTACACGGTGGTCAACCTGAAGGCCACGTTCAAGCCGATCGCCGACTCCCCGCTGCGGCTGTTCATCGACGGCCGCAACCTGACCAACGAGGAGATCCGCGAGCACGTCTCGTTCCTCAAGGACATCGCCCCGTCGCCGGGCCGCTCGGTGCGGGCGGGCGTGGCCTGGAAGTTCTAGGATCGCGGACGAGCTTGCCGATCCCCCAGGGTTGTCATCCCGGAAGCCTCGAAGAGGCTGTCCGGGACCCAGCTGAGCCGCACCGCCTTCGCCCAGTCCCCTGGGTCCCGGACAAGCGTTCCGCGCTTTCCGGGATGACGACGAAAGAGGAAAGGGCGGGTTCGCCTCCTCGATAACGCTCCACCCATGACAGCGTTTACCGGGCTTCCTTCGCGTACTGAGCGAAACGGCGGCCCGACTTAACCGTAAGGCGGAGGGGTCGATTGCGAGGCCCCTCCGGATCGGCTAGAAGCGCCGGACCCTTCTAAGGACGCCTAAACGCAATAGGCGTCCGTCTCATTAGCTTTTTGTCGAGCTGTTCATGGAAACGACCCAACCCGCCGGCGGCATCTCCGGCAACGTCCTGTTCTACTCCTCGCCGGAGCCGCTGAACCGCGAGCAGCACGCCAAGCTCGGCCTGGTCCACAAGGACAAGCCCTACAGCTTCGCCCTGAGCGGCACCGCCGTGCCGCTGGCCGTCACCGAGTTCGCCCCGGCCGCCCTGAGCTATCCGGTGATCTTCGCCGGCGAGGACCGCGTCCCGCTGGCCGTCATGGGCCTCAACACCGGCGAGAACCTGTTCATCGCCGCCGACGGCGGTTTCGAGCCGGGCTGCTACATCCCCGCCTACATCCGCCGCTATCCGTTCGTCCTGGCCAATGACGAGGCCCAGGAGCGCATGATCGTCTGCATCGATCGCGGTTCGGACCTGCTGGCCGAAGGCGGCCAGACCCCGCTGTTCGACGACAAGGGCGAGCCCACCGAATACACCCAGAACTGCATCAAGTTCTGCGACGACTTCGAAGTCGAGCGCCGCCGCACCGACTCGTTCGTGCAGCTGCTGAAGGACAACGACCTCTTCGAACTGAAGAAGGCCGTCTTCACCCCGGTCGACGCCAACGGCCAGGCCGGCGAGCCCCAGACCGTGGCCGAGTACTACGGCGTCTCGGAAGAGAAGCTGAACGCCCTGCCGGCCGACAAGGTCAAGGAACTGCAGACCAGCGGCGCCCTGGCCCAGATCTACGCCCACCTGGTCTCGCTGATCGGTTGGGACCGCCTGATCGCCATGGCCACCCTGCGCCAGCAGCAGACGGCCGCCAACGGCGCACTGAACTAGGTTAGACGCTTCACGGCGTTGAAGAGGCGGCGGTTCCGAGAGGGGCCGCCGCCTTTTTCTTTGCGCGGTCGGGGACAGGCGCATGCGCCTGTCCCCAGCTTCGGTCGCCGCCTACCGCGCGAAGATGCTCCGCGTCAGGCACGAGAAGACCAGCCGTCCCGCCTCGTCCAGCAGGTCGTGCTGGGCGATGACGATGCCCTTGCCGTCGCCGACCGGGTCCTTGCCCATCACCGTCATGCGGCCGCGCAGCAGCTCGCCCGCGGGCGGGTTGCGCAGCCAGCGCAGGGCGTCGACGCCGACCCGCTTGGTCTGGGGCCAGGCGGCGCTGGCCTCGCTGTCCAGCTTGGACCAGATGGCGAAGACCATGGTGTCGGGCGCGCCGCTGGCCGCGGGCCAGCCCGGCTGGAACGCCGCGCAGAAGCTCTCCAGCGCCTTGCCGTCCACGACCGTGGTCCCCAGGGACACGACCTGGCCGATCTCGATGTCGTCGAAGGAAGCGGGCATGGACGGGCGACTCTCTTGCGAACGCGGGTCTACGACCTGATCACGGCGGCTTGGCCATTGTCGAGAGCGCTCGGAGAGGTCATGTGTCGTGCTCTCGACCTGGCCTGGAACCCGTTCATGTCGCTTCGCAAGCTGTTCGCCGTCGTACCGGCGCTGATGGTCGCCCTGTTCCTGGGCGCGCCTCCGGCGAAGGCCGATCCGGTCCACACCGGGCATATCGAGGTCGAGCTGGTCTCGCAGGAGGCCGGCGTCGCGCCGGGCTCGACGGTCTATGTGGCCCTGAGCCAGAAGATCCAGTCGGGCTGGCACACCTACTGGCGCAATCCCGGCGACGCGGGCGACGCCACCCGCATCGTCTGGACCCTGCCGGCCGGCTGGACCGCCGGCGACATCGTCTGGCCGACGCCGGAGAAGAGCCGCGTCGGGCCGCTGCTGGACTTCGCCTATACGGGCGACGTGCTGCTGCCCGTGCCGATCAGCGTGCCGGCCAACGCCCAGGTCGGCTCGGTGGTCACCCTGAAGGCCGCCGCCGCCTTCCTGGTCTGCGAACAGGTCTGCGTGCCCGAGGACGCCGTCGTCACCCTGACCCTGCCCGTGGTGGCGGGGATGCCCGGCACCGATCCGAAATGGGGCGCCAAGGTCGCCGAGACCCTGGCCAAGGCCCCCAAGCCGGCCGGGCTGAAGGCGGTGTTCCAGTTGCAGGGCTCAGTGCTGAAGCTGGCCGTGACTGGCGCGCCGCTGAAGGGCGCCGACGTGTCGGGCGCGTTCTTCTATCCCTATTCCGGCAAGGCCATCGAGCATCCGCCCGAACAGTCGATCGAGCGCGGTCCCGAGGGCCTGACCCTGTCGCTGACCCCCGGCTACGACTTCACCCAGGCCGAGCAGAAGCCGACCGAGCTGTCCGGCGTGCTGGCCCTGAACGGCGTGGCCTACGAGGTCACCGCCACGCCCGGGACGATCCCGGCCGAAGCCGGCGGCCTGGGCGCGCCGCCCGCCGCGCCGGCCAAGGCCCGCGGGACCGCCAATAGCGCCGATGGGGGCGCGAGCCTGGGCCTGCCCCTGGCCGTGGCCTTCGCCTTCCTGGGCGGCCTGATCCTGAACCTGATGCCCTGCGTCTTCCCGATCCTGTCGATGAAGGCCGCCAGCCTGACCGCCCACGCCCACGACGCCGGCAAGACCCGCGTCCAGGGCCTGGCCTTCCTGGTCGGGGTGGTCGTCACCTTCCTGGCCCTGGCCGGCCTGCTGATCGCCGTGCGGGCGGGCGGGGCGGCCGTGGGCTGGGGCTTCCAGCTGCAGTCGCCGGCCGTGGTCGCGGGGCTGGCCCTGCTGATGCTGCTGGTGGCGCTGAACATGTCGGGCGTGTTCGAGGTCGGGGCCTCGGTGCAGAACGCGGCCTCGGGCGCGGGCGCGGGCGGCGACGGCGTGGCCGGTTCGTTCCTGACCGGCGCCCTGGCGGTGCTGGTCGCCGCCCCCTGCACCGCGCCGTTCATGGCCGGGGCCCTGGGCTACGCCCTGACCCAGCCGCCGCTGCTGTCGCTGGCCGTCTTCCTGGGCCTGGCCCTGGGCTTCGCCGCGCCGTTCGTGCTGCTGGCCTTCATCCCCGGCCTGCTGGGCCGCCTGCCGCGCCCCGGTCCGTGGATGGACGTGCTGAAGAAGGGCCTGGCCTTCCCGATGTACGCCACGGCCGCTTGGCTGGCCTGGGTGTTCAGCCAGCAGACCGGGCCGATCCCGCTGGCGATGATATTCGCCGCCGCCGTCCTGATCGCCTTCGCCGCCTGGCTCTATGGCCTGGCCCAGGCGCGGGGCGCGTTGGGCAAGAGCCAGGTCGCGCCTCTGGTGATCGCCCTGGTCAGCCTGGCCGGGGTGATCGCCCTGGTCTGGGTCGCCGCCCGGGGCGAGCCCCAGGTGACCCCCATCCATGACGAGCGGCCGCCGGCCTCGAGCGCGGCCGGTCCCGGACTGGCCGCCGAGGCCTGGAGTCCGGAGAAGGTCAAGGCGCTGCAGGCCCAGGGCAAGGTGGTGATGGTCGACTTCACCGCCGACTGGTGCGTGACCTGCAAGGTCAACGAGGGCACGGCCCTGAAGGGCCAGCGCCTGGTCGACGCCTTCAAGGCCCATGACGCGGTGCTGCTGCGCGCCGACTGGACCAAGCGCGACGCGACCATCGCCGCCGCCCTGGCCGAGCACGGCCGCGCGGGCGTGCCGCTGTACCTGGTCTATCCGAAGGGGAGCGGCGAGCCGGTGGTGCTGCCGCAGTTGCTGACCGAGGGACTGGTGATCGAGGCCATCGAAAAAGCGGCCAAGGGTTAGAGCGGCGAACACTTGCCCCTTACGGACCGCTTCGCGGTCGTCTTCCCCGGAGGGGGAAGAGCCCTGCCGCCGCCGCCGCGCGAGTGGCTCCGCCCCCTAAGGGGGCGGACAGGCGGCGAAGCCGCCAGGTGGGGGCAAGTAGGTGAGCCTCGATCCTACTTCTTCTTATCGCCCTTGCCGCCGAACGGCAGGCGTTCCTTCACCTGGTCCAGCGGCGTGCGGGTCACCGTCACGGGCGGCGGCGGGGCCGTCACCTGGACCAGCAGGGGATAGGCCCGCCAGCCCGACTGGATCAGGGCGCCGAAGCCCTGGCAGCGCGGCATGACGCGCACGGCCCCGGTCCTGGGCTTGGCGAACGGCGCGGGCTGGAACAGGTCCTGGCGCTTGGGATCGGTGAACCGCCAGTCCGTGGGCAGGCCGTAGCCCTTCTCGCCGCCGATGCGCACGGCCTTGTAGGCGATGTTGGCCTGGAACGGCGGCACGCCGTACTTCAGCATCGCCCGCAGGAAGATGTCGTCGGCCTCCTGCCGCTTGCCCGGCTCGCCGATCGTGTAGAGCCAGTCGTGGACGATGGCCGCCCGCGCCGTCGGCCCCTGCGGGTCGACGAAGCCCTGGCCGTACCAGGGCACGCTGGCGAAGTCGGTGACGTACCAGCGCGGCACCACGATCACCTTGCCGGTCTCGACGTCGCAATAGGGGAACTCGGCGTCCAGGGTGAACAGCTTGCGGCCGTCCTTGGTCTGGTTGAACAGCATCACCGGCTGCGGCGTCAGCGAGCTGGGCGGGGTGGGCGCCACGACCGGCACGAAGACCGTGGTCTTGGTCTCGGTGGCGCAGCCGGCCAAGGCCAGGCCGAGGGTGACGAGAACGGCGGAGATCTTGGACTTCGGCGGCATGGTCGGTCTTCTGGACAACGAGCTTCGCCTTATCAAGCGTCGATGGCGAAGGTGCGGCGATGAGCCGTGCAGGCGGCGTGGAGTTTTTGCGAGTCTTTCGCGGAACGGGGTTTTGTGGAATCCTCCGCCCCGGAGGGGTTTCATCCTGGGAGAAACGCCATGCCGATCACCCGCCGTCTCGTCGCCGCCGGCCTGCCCGCGCTGATGCTGGCGATCCCGTCCCTGGCCCACGCCAAGGCCGCCCCCGCCTTCACCGCCGTCGACGTGGACGGCAAGACCCGCTCGCTATCCGAGTTCAAGGGCAAGGTCGTGGTGCTGGAGTGGGTCAACGAGGGCTGCCCCTACGTCCGCAAGCACTATTCGGGCAACATGCAGGGCCTGCAGCAGGCGGCCACGGCCGACGGCGTGGTCTGGCTGACCATCGCCTCGTCGGCGCCGGGCAAGCAGGGCTATTTCCCCGACGGCGCGGCCGCCAGGACCTGGATGAACGCCAAGGGCGCCAAGCCGACCACCCTGCTGCTGGACCCGCAGGGGACGGTGGCCACGGCCTACAAGGCCAAGACCACGCCGCACATGTTCGTCATCGATCGCGACGGCCAGATCGTCTACGAGGGCGCGATCGACGATACGCCCAGCGCCAAGGTCGAGGACCTGAAGACGGCCAAGAACTACGTCGCCGCGGCGCTCAACGACGTGAAGGCGGGGCGCAAGGTGGCGGTGGCCTACAGCCAGCCGTACGGGTGCTCGGTGAAGTACAAGGACGCTTAGGTTTCCCATAGACCCGCTCATCCCGGCGAATGCCGGGACCCAGATGGAATAGCGGAGTGGTGGGTTCCTTGCGCTGTGAGCCCATCCCGTCAGACCCCACGCCTTGGGATCTGGGTCCCGGCATTCGCCGGGATGAGCGGGTTCTTTAAGCCGCCGGCTGCGGCGGCGCGGTGATCACCTCGACGTTGTCGTTCAGCAGATAGACCATGTCCCTTAACGCCAGGTCTTGATCCTTGACGGTCTTGGCCTGCGCCACCGCCTTCAGCTTCTCGGGCAGGTCCTGGCTGATGCCGCGCAGGATGCACTTGAGGTCGTCGACCGCCCCGCGCTCCTTCAGGGTGACGTGGCCCTTCATGTCCAGGTCCGACAGCTCGCCGATCTTCACCCCGAACGCGTCCCAGCCCTTCAGGGCGGCGGCGACGGCGGCGGGGTCCTTGGGCAGGGCGGCGCGGTAGGCCTCGGTCTGGGCCTTCAGCTTCCTGGCCCGGCCGACGATGTCGACGAACAGCGGCTCGCCAGCCACTGAAGCTGGGGGCTGGCCTTGTTGGACGACAGCCGGGGCGGCGTTTGCCTGTGCGTCCGGACTGAACGAAGCGAACAACAGCATGGCCGAAAAGGCGACGGCGTCACACGACATGGGGACCTCCCGCAAAAAACGTCATTGGTCTGCCATGACGTGGCGGCAGGGGTTTGCTAAGCCCGCCCGGGTAAACGCCGATTTACCAAACCGCATCGACTCAGTGTGAAGGAACGCCGCATGGCCGATCTCGACGCCGCCTGGAACCGCCTGGAAGCCGCCGCCAAGGCCGCCGGCGAAAAGCGCATCGTCGAGTTCTTCGAGGCCGAGCCCCGGCGTCTCGAAACCCTGACCCTGGACGTCGCCGGCCTGCACGTCGACCTGTCCAAGCAGGCCTGGGACGAGGCCGGCCTCGAGGCCGCGCTCGACCTGGCCCACGCGGCCGACGTCGAGGGCGCCCGGGCCGCGATGTTCGGCGGCGAGGCGATCAATTCGTCCGAGGGCCGCGCGGTCCTGCACACCGCCCTGCGCGCCAAGGCCGACGCCGACGTGAAAGCCGGCGGCGTCCCGGTCATGGCCGAGGTCGAGGCCGTCCGCGGCCGGATGAAGGCCTTCGCCGAGGCCGTCCGCTCGGGCGCGATCAAGGGCGCCACCGGCAAGCCGTTCAAGGCCATCCTGCACATCGGCATCGGGGGCTCGGACCTGGGTCCCCGCCTGCTGTGGGACGCCCTGCGGCCGGTGAAGCCGTCGATCGACCTGCGCTTCGTGGCCAATGTGGACGGCGCCGAGTTCGCCCTGACCACGGCCGACATGGACCCCGAAGAGACCCTGGTCATCGTGGTCTCCAAGACCTTCACCACCCAGGAGACCCTGGCCAACGCCGGCGCCGCCCGCGCCTGGCTGGCCGCGGCCCTGGGCGAGACCGGCGCCAACCAGCACCTGGCCGCCATCTCCACGGCGCTGGACAAGACGGCTGCTTTTGGGGTGGCCGACGACCGCGTGTTCGGCTTCTGGGACTGGGTGGGCGGCCGCTATTCGCTGTGGTCGTCGGTCAGCCTGTCGGTGGCCGTGGCCTGCGGCTGGGAGGTGTTCCAGGGCTTCCTGGACGGCGCGGCGGCCATGGACGAGCACTTCCGCACCGCCTCGCTGGAGGTCAACGCCCCGGTGCTGATCGCCCTGGCCCAGATCTTCAACCGCAACGGCCTGGACCGCCGGGCCCGCTCGGTCGTGCCCTATTCGCACCGCCTGCGCCGCCTGGCCTCGTTCCTCCAGCAGCTGGAGATGGAGAGCAACGGCAAGTCGGTCGGTCCGGACGGCAAGCCGGTCAAGCGCGGCACCGCCACCGTGGTGTTCGGCGACGAGGGCACCAACGTCCAGCACGCCTACTTCCAGTGCATGCACCAGGGGACCGACATCACCCCGATGGAGCTGATCGGCGTGGCGAAGTCCGACGAGGGCCCGGCCGGCATGCACGAGAAGCTGCTGTCCAACCTGCTGGCCCAGGCCGAGGCCTTCATGGTGGGCCGGACCACGCAGGACGTCGTCGCCGAGCTGACCGCCAAGGGCGTCTCCCAGGCCGAGATCGCGACCCTGGCCCCGCAGCGCACCTTCGCCGGCAACCGGCCCTCGACCCTGGTGCTGATGGACCGCCTGACGCCCCAGGCGTTCGGCGCCCTGATCGCCCTCTATGAGCACAAGACCTTCGTCGAGGGCGTGATCTGGGGCATCAACAGCTTCGACCAGTGGGGCGTGGAGCTGGGCAAGGTGATGGCCGGCCGCATCCTGCCGGAGCTGGAGAGCGGGGCCGTGGGGAGCCACGATCCGTCGACGACGGCGCTGATCTCGCGGCTGAAGAAGTAGGGATCAGTCCCCACTCGATCCGCTCATCCCGGCGAATGCCGGGACCCAGATCCTAAAACGGGGTGACTGATTGGAAGAGCTCGGCGCTCTTGGCGTCAGCCTCACCGCCATTCCATCTGGGTCCCGGCATTCGCCGGGATGAGCGGGTTGGAAGTCACCCCCAACCCGCGTCCCCGTGCTCGATCATCCGGCGGCCTTCCTCGACCTCCTCCGGCGTCTCGGGGCGGACGGTGGCGGTGACGACCATGGCCTGGCCGGTCGGCATGCGGACGATGCCCGTCTTGCCAGGCAGGAGATCGATCGAGCCGGTCAGTTCCGGCCGGAAGGCCCGGCCCAGACTGACCGTGACCCGCAGGCGCTCGCCCTCCTGGACCACGCTGGTGAACACCGAATAGCGGCTGCCGCCCCGCTCGTAGGCGCCCTTGCGATAGAGCCGCTGCGAGCCGAAGGCGGTGAAGTCCGACCACAGCGCGATCCCGTCCGGCGCCAGGCCGCTGGCCACGACCCGCACCGCCGAGCCGGGCTGGACCAGCGAGCGGTCGGCCACCGCCTGGATGATGCGCGCCGGGCGCTGAAGGCCCGGCGGGCGGATTGGCTCTAGGGTCGGCGCGGCGGCCGCGACCAGGGGTTCGGCGGTCGCCTTCGCCTCGGTCCGGGCCGCCGGTCCGTGGGGCCTGGCGGGCCGGGCGGGCGGCGACGGGGCGCGCGGAGCCGACGGCGAATAGGCCGCGCGCCGGATCGCCGCGCCTTCCGGGGCGGACGCCGCCGGGGTCTCGTAGACCAGGGCCAGCCGGGCCGGACGCGCGGCCCAGGCGCCCACGGCGCCGGCCAGGGCCAGGGTCACGGTCAGGCCGGCCCCGGCCAGGCGGCGCGCGCGACTGGGCGCCGGGCGGGTCAGCAACCGCACGCGCTCGGCCAGGGGGTGGCTGGACCAGTGGCAGCCCAGCGGTATGGGGCGGGCGGCCAGCTGGGTCTTCAGCATGGCCTGGGCGTAGGCCTTGCGGGCCTTGGGATGAGCGGCGACGACCCGGGCGTCGCAGGCCAGCTCCTGGTCGATCTTCAGCCAGTGCGACATGGCGTGGGCCGCCGGATTGAACCAGTTCACGCAGGTCAGCAGGGCCAGGCCGGCGTTGATCGCCGGGTCGCCGCGCTCCAGGTGGACCTGCTCGTGGGCCAGCACGACCTCGCGCTCGGCCGGAGTGTAGCGCTGGGCGAAGTCCGCCGGGGTCACGACGCGCGGCCGCAGCAGGCCGACCACGGCGGGCCCGGCCCGTCCGGCCCGAGCCGCGCGGGCGAACCGCAGCTGGCGCCAGGTCTGCCAGGCCAGGCAGGCGGCCACGCCGGCCAGCCACAGCCCGACCAGCCACGGCAGGGCGTCGAACGGCGCGGCGCCGGGAACCGCTCCCGCCGACGGAAGCGCCGTCTCCGTGGCCTCCATCGCGGCGGCGGCCAGGCGCACCGTCACCAGCCGCGCCGGAACCAGCATGGCCAGGACGGCCAGCGGCGGCAGGATCCACAGGCCGTAGGCGATCCGCGCGCCGAACAGCCGCCGGACGGGCAGGCGCAGGACCATCACCCCGGCCACCGCGACGGCCAGGGCCAGGTTGGCGCGCAGCAGGATCTCTCCGAGCTCCGGCAGGTCAGCCATCGTCCTCGATCTCCGCGATCAGGTCCTTCAGCAGCTGGACGTCCTTGGCCGTCAGCGCCTGGTGCTGGGCGAAATGGGCGACCAGCGGGGCCACCTCGCCGCCGAACAGCCGGTCGACCAGGCCCTGGCTTTCGGACTGCACATAGTCGTCGCGCGTGATCAGGGGGCGATAGAGATAGCCGCCCGCCTCGCGCGACCCGGCGATGGCGCCCTTGCGCAGCAGGCGGGTGACCAGGGTCTTGACCGTGCCCGGCGCCCAGTCGTGGGCCTCGCCCACCTCCGCCACCACGCCGTCCGGCGTCAGCGGTCCGCATCGCCACAGCGCTTCCATCACCTGGCTCTCCGCGCCCGAAATCCGCACGTGCCGCCTCCATTACCGAAAGTACATTTGTATTCTAGTCGAAAGTACAGCTGTATCATAAGCCATTCCGCCGCGCCCGCCAGCGGCTTTCCCAGGGGGATCTTCACGTGCATATCGGCCTCGTCTGGGCGGCGCTCGCCGCCGCTCAAGCCGCTCCGGCGGCGACTCCCGCGTCCACGCCCGTCGCGGCGGCGCCGAAGCCCGCCGAGGCGGCCACGGGCGTCAGCGCCGTGGAGGTCAAGGCCGACGCGCCCCAGGTCCGCACCTCGATCGACCGGCGCAGCTACAGCGTCTCCAGCGATCTCTCCAGCCAGGCCGGCACGGTGGCCGACGCCCTGCGCAACATCCCGTCGGTCGAGGTCGACCTGCAGGGCAATGTCAGCCTGCGCGGCGACTCGTCGGTGACCATCCTGATCGACGGCAAGCCCTCGAGCCTGTTCCAGGGCGAAGGGCGCGGCCAGGCGCTGCAGCAGATGTCCGCCGACCGCGTCGACCGGGTCGAGGTCAGCACCAACCCCTCGGCCGAGTTCAGGGGCGACGGCACGGGCGGGGTCATCAACCTGATCACCAAGAAGGCCAAGGGGGCCGGCCGCACCAGCGGGCTGCGCCTGACCACCGGCGATTCCGGACGCGGCGGGATCAGCGGCAATGTCGGCTACAACGGCGGCAAGCTGTCGGCCTCGGGCGACCTGGGCTATCGCCGCGACGCCACCGACCAGGTCGAATACGAGCATCGCCGGCAGGCCGATCTCGACAGCGAGACGCTCGGGACGAGCCAGCTCGACTTCGAGAGCGTCACCGGCCAGGGCTCGGTCGACTACGATCTGACCGACACGCTGCGGCTGGGCGGCGAGGCGCGGCTGTCGCGCTTCGACCTGGCGGTCGACACCCGGTCCAGCACGGACCGCCAGGACGGCGCCGGCGATCCGACCCAGGCCTATGACCGCGACCTGACCGTCCGCCAGCGGCGCGACAACGCCTCGGTCAGCGGCAACCTGCGCCGCAAGTTCGACGGCGACGGCCACGAGCTGACCCTGAAGCTCAGCTATGACGTCACGGACGACAACCGCGTCCGGACCGGCCATACCGTCAACACCTTGCCGGCGGCCTCCAGCGCCTTCGACCAGCAGCGCCTGGGCTACGACGTCCGCCAGACCGACCTGAAGGGCGACTATGTCCGGCCGGTGGGCGAGGGGCGGACGCTGAAGCTGGGGTTCGACCTGCAGTTCGATGACAACGGCTACACCAACCGGGGCTTCCGGGGCGCGGCCCTCGACGCGCTGGTCCCCGACCCGCTGCTGACCAGCATCTTCCTGTACGAGCAGACCCTGAGCCAGGCCTACGCCACCTACGAGCGGCCGGTGGGCGCGCTGACCGTGCTGGCCGGCCTGCGCTACGAGAAGTCCCAGCTGGACCTGGCCACGCCCGACCGCCGGGACGAGAACGATACGGCCGACTGGCTGCCCAGCCTGCACCTGTCCTACCCGCTGGGCGAGCGCCAGAAGCTGACCGCCAGCTACAGCGAACGCCTGCAGCGCCCCGGCCCGTTCGACCTGAGCCCCGTCCCGTTCATGCTGGACCCGCTCAACTACCGGATCGGAAATCCGAACCTCAAGCCCCAGGAGACGCGATCGTTCGAGCTGGGCTGGCAGTACCGCAAGGCCCCGCTGCTGGCCATGGCCACCCTGTACTACCGCCTGAACGACAAGGTGATGAGCGACGTGGTCGCCGATGTCGGCGGCGGGGTGTTCGTCACCACCAAGGCCAATGTCGCCCAGAGCCGCAACGGCGGGCTGGAGCTGGTGCTGAACGGCAAGCTCTCCAAGACCCTGACCTACAATCTGAGCTCCAACCTGTTCTGGTCCGAGATCGACGCGGCCAATCTGGGCTTCGCCGACAAGCGCTCGATGACCGCCGCCTCGGGCCGGGCCAGCCTCAGCTGGCAGGCCACGGCCAAGGACCTGCTGCAGGTCAACGGCTTCGTCAACGGCAAGCGCCTGACCGCCCAGGGCTACACGATGTCCTCGACCGGGATCGACCTGGGCTATCGCCGCAAGATCGACGATCGCCTGTCGCTGGTGGTCACGGTCCAGGACGTCCTGGGCCTCTACCGCAACAAGGAGGTGATCGATACGCAGGCCCTGAAGAGCCTGGTGGTCCGCGACGTCGACGCCCGCATGCTCCGCGTGAGCCTGGCCTGGACCTTCGGGGCCGGCAAGCGCAAGGACGCCGCCTTCGACTTCCAGGGGCCGGGCGGGCCGCCCCAGTAGCGTCCATCCGTTGTCATCCCGGCCGGAGCGAAGCGAAGAGCCGGGACCCAGGGGCCGGTGCAGTGCGGCGGCCCCTGGGTCCCGGACAGCCTCTTCGAGGCTTCCGGGATGACAAGTTGAGATGAGGCGCTCCAATCAGGTCCAGGCGGCTAGAACGTCTTCCGCAGCTTCAGGGTCACGAAGGTGTTCGGATTGATGTCGCGCTCCTCGGTGAAGGCCACCGGCCGCGGCGGGGCGCGGTCGGCATAGACCGTGCGGCGGATCACGAAGTCGTCCCAGATGTTCAGCTGGGCGCGCAGCGACAGGGTCGGGGTGGGCTTGTACTCGACGAAGCCCTCCAGATAGCCCGCCCCGCGCCAGCCGCTGGTCTGGTCCGGATCGAAGGTCTCCAGGCCCAGCTTCGGCAGCCAGTTGATCCCCCACTGGGTCTTCCAGGCGGTGATGTCCTGCTGGAAGCCGATATTGGCCTGGGTCGGGCGCACGTCCGAGATCGGGCGGTCCTGGTGGGTGGTCGGGTCGGTGACGTGGGTCTCGTTCCAGTCGTTCTTGAAGGTGAACCGGCCGCCCTTGATCCCCCACTTGTCGGTGGGCACCACGATGTTGACCGACAGCTTGTCCAGCGTGCCGTTGCCGATGTTGCCCGTCGCCGACAGCCCGCCGTCCAGCGGCAGGCGGTCGATCACGTCGATGATCTCGTCGTGGCGGTAGCCGATCGAGACGATGCCCTCGCCCCAGAACCGCCGCTCGAAGGTCACTTCCGAGATCCAGCGCTGCTCGGGCTTGAGGTCCACATTGCCGCCGTGCACGTTGCCGTCGTCGAAGTCGGACGAGGCCACGAAGTCGCCGAAGTCCAGCTGGCCCAGCTCGCGCTCGAAGCGGAAGCGCACCTGGTGGTTGGCCTTGGGCGTCCAGGTCACCTGGAAGCGCGGCTTGGGATAGAAGAAGCTCTCCTTGGCCGAGGCGTCGCCCGACTGCTTGATCGTCGAGGTCTCCAGCCGCAGCCCGCCCTCCAGGGTCAGGCGCGGATTCACCCGCCAGGCGCCCTTGACGAAGGCCTCGCCGCGCAGCTCCTCCACCTTGACCGAGGCGCTGGGCAGATCGATCGCCGCCCCGCCCTCGCTGTAGGCCTGCTGGGTGTCCAGCATGTTGTAGGCGACCTCGCCGCCGGCCTCGATGGTCAGGGCCGCGCTACGCTCGTGGCGCACCAGGGCGCGGACGATCGATTCCGAGGAGTCGCCCTTGGCCGTGAACCGGGCGTCGGGCTCGGCCACGCCGCCGGCCGCGCCGCTGCCGGTGGCCACCTCGTCGAAGTTCTCGAACTGGTGGATCAGCCGGGTCTCCAGCGTCCACTTCGGGGCCAGCGGGCGGATATAGGTCAGGCCCAGCTCGCCCGACTTGGTGTCCTCGGCGTAGTCGCTGTACGAGCGGTCCGGGCCGCCGGTCACCCCGATCTCCTGCCACTCCTGCCAGTCATGGATGCCGTACTGGGCCGTGGCCTCCAGCTTGCCGCCGGCCACGGGGCCCGAATAGTTCAGGCGGATCGAGTCGCCGCCGCCCCAGCCGTCGTTGGCGAACGGCAGGTCGGACTGCACCTTCCCCGCCGCGTCGCGGACGATGTCGCGGCCCGAGCCGTTGGAGTCGCTGGTGCTCGTGCCGTCGCTCAGCAGCACGCTCCAGCTGCGCTCGCCGTTCTTGGCGGTGAACTGGTAGCTGCCGCCCTGGACGTCGTGGCCGCCGTCGAACAGCGAGGCGTTCCAGGTGACGATCGACTGGCGGCTGGCGGTGGTCTTCAGGATCACGTTCACCACCACCGAATAGCCCTGCATGTCGATGCCGGGCGCCCCGCCGCGGATCAGCTCGATGCGGTCCACCTGGCTGGCGGGGGTGCGCTCCAGCACGTCGGTGCCCTGGTCGTTCTTCGAGGCCGGGCGGTTGTTGTTGATCAGGATGTTGCCGACCGAGCCCTCGAAGCCGCGCGTCCCGGCCCCGTCGTCGGCGGTGAAGCCCGGCACCCGGTCCACCATGTCCAGCGCGGTGTTCGGGCGCTGGGCGGCGAAGAAGTCGGGGGTGAAGACCAGCACGCCCTTCTGGGTCGAGTCGTCCAGCGGAGACGTCGCCGTCGGACCGGTCGGGACAGAGGCCTGGGCGGCCTGCGGCAGGTCGGCGGCGTGCGCCATGCCGGCGGTGGTGGTCAGCAGCGCGGCGGCGGTCGCCAGCAACATGGTCTTGGTCATCGTGTCATCCCCTCAGATGAGGCGATAACTGCCGACCCCGGACATTCATCTCAAGTTACAAGCCGGAAAGGTGCGTTACATCGGTGTCACATTACATGGCGTTCATGTTCGTGGACTGTGGGACGGCTGTGGATAAATCAGTAAAGGCGTCGTTAAGACTTGGGAAATTCTGAAGAACACTCGGCGTGAGGCCGGGGACACGCCCTCGCGGCGTGTCCCCAAACGCTCAATGACGGCTCTTGCCCGCCTTGCCCGTCGCCTGGGCCGGCGGTCGAGACCGCGCGCGCTCGTGGAGATGCAGGATCCTCAGCTGGATCTCCCGCCCCAGCGCCTTGCGGCCGGCCTCGATCCGGGCCTCGATCTCCGCATCGGTGAGGCTGTCGAAGTCGCTTTCCGCCCGGAAGGCGGCCAGGTCATCGTTGGCGGGCGGTGTGTACTTGGTCATGGAAGTCTCCGTGAAGGGCTGCTCCGCCCCCTATGGGGGCGGACAGACCGCGAAGCGGTCAGGTGGGGGCAAGCGGGTGCAGGCACGGGTTCTCGATCTCACGCGGAAACCCGCTGAGGCTGGGGAGGCGGCGGAGCGTCCGGGCCATGCCCGGTGTGGAGTGTTGGAGTGTACCGTTTCGACAGGGTCTGGACGCTCCGCGCGGCCGTTATCCGGTGAGCCTTCGAGGTGCGGGGTTTTAACCCGCTCCCGAGAGAGGCCCCCGGCGGGCGGAGGGGCGACGAAACCCCATCCGGACCGCGCGGGCGATTTCAGCCCGCGCCTGCCGCACCCGCCGATCCTCCGCCGCCCGGGCTTCGTCCCCCGCTTGGGAGGAACCTGCCCCGGACCGCCGCGAAGGCGCCCCGAAGGACCCCGACGACCGCTACCCGCTCGACCGCCCCCGCCACCCGCCAGGTCGCCAGCTGGACGGCCTCCCCGGTGGTGGGGCGAGGGTTATTATGCGGGCGGCCTGGACGCCGAGGATCGATTTGGGTCGAGATTTTTTAGGGCGTTGATTGGGTTGGGGTTGGGGCGGATCGCCCAAGGATGGACGCGGGTCTATCCCCGCGAAGTCCCTCTCCCCTTGCGGGAGAGGGTGGCCCGAAGGGCCGGGTGAGGGGTCGCGCGGGCCTTTCCGACAGGCCCTTCAACCCCTCATCCGTCGGCCTTCGGCCGCCACCTTCTCCCGCAAGGGGAGAAGGGTTCCGCGTCCGACCTCCCCAGGTCGGGGCGCCCCTTACATCTCTTGGAGGCTGCAGCGTGCAGGACGGGACGGGTTGGTCAAGGATGGCGCTCAGCCTGTAGAGCAAAGGAAACTATCTAACTTAACTCTCCGCTTGAAGATACCATTACATTTCTCGCCACGAACTCTACCAGATCTATATCGTGCATGAGATGGATAGCGTCGTCGGAAAAGGGCAAGATCATCGGAAAATCATCCTCGGAATGTTCGTTTTTCGTGTGAACAATCTTGCATCTAATGTCGTATATCCTATCGGCAACATCAACTCTCAGGTCTGCATTCTTGTTAGATAAGGGTATTTTATGATACTTAGCCTTGGTTTTTCCTGAGAAATGGGCTTCTCGCTCCTTATCGGCGACAAGGAATGTGCGTATCTCGTCCGCGCTCATGCATTCGTTAATCACTGCTCTCAGTTGCGATTTCTCGTTTCCAAAGCCGTTTCCTCGTGCAGTCTGGATCGCTGAAATCAGTCTGTCCAAATCATCGTCGCGATGGGCGCGGAAAGTCGGATTCTTGATTATCGAGCTGACCCTCTTTCTCGCCTCGGTTTGGGAATATCTTGGAAAATAGAACTCTATGGATTGATAGAATGCGAGAAATCGCAGGAGGGGCATGTCGCGCGCGCTTTTTGCGTACCAATAAAGAGACATTGATTCTTCATTGTAGCGCGCTACGGGGTAAGTAAGTGTAATTTCCGGACGCCGTCGAGGGCCGGAAGTATGAGTTGGGCGGCGTTCTCGCTCTAAAATGAAGGTGAACCCGATAATCATATCGATCTGAAAGAAAATGCTGTCTGCATATGGTCGAACTTCTTCAATAATATTGTCGTGTTGATTTGCGCGAAGCTTTGAAAATTTAATTGTCGTTGTCTTGGGGCCTCTGCCTCCAAAAACCCCCTTAAACTCCGATGTGCACGGTCCTATCTCAATTTCGGGTCTGTCGGGCGTCGCGTTTGAGGGGGAAAACGTAACGGGATCTGGATCTGTCGTGTCAAATATTGACAGATTGTTCAGTCTCCTCAAAATGGATTGTGCGGAAAGCCGTGTCGATCGTAGAGAAATTTCTGCAGTTCTATCTCTAATAGAATAAATTCCTTGGTATCCAGACATAAATCGGATGTTTTCGAATTGAATAGAAAGCAACAAGTCAGCTCTTTCATGAGAAAAAATGCCTATTGAACGCTTTGATTTTCCAGATTGTATATTAATGGTGGCGTATATATCGCCATCTTCATCTATATCCTGTTGAAAGTCGATCTTCGCTAATTTGCACCGCTCTTCCAGCTTGGAGAGCTTTTCGACAAACGCAGAAATTTCTTCATCCGTCGGAAGGGGCGATGCTTCTTCATCCTCAAGAATTTCAGGTTCGTTGGACATCCTCGCGCTTCCCCCTTTTATTACGGTCCGCGAAGCTTAGCTTTTGATGTTAGTCGCGCAACGGGCTTGGAGTGATGCTTGTCCCTCTCGCCCACCCCCTTCCCCCATCCGCCCCACTACGCTACAAGCCCCACCGCAATGACCCGCACGCCGCACCATCACGGCCACCACCACCATCCGACCTCGCCTCGCGGGATCGGCCGGGTCCGTTCGCTCTAAAGCGACCGCCCAGCCCGAGCCCCGCCC
>Ga0102591_1000912_pt1 | contig 46730 bp, 55 predicted proteins | sample AraplaCol_mCL_r2_2_FD_76860 | JGI IMG/M metagenome (GOLD analysis project Ga0102591, IMG submission 76860) | Arabidopsis root microbial communities from North Carolina, USA - plate scrape MF_Col_mCL_r2 (SPADES assembly) (version 2) | ecosystem: Host-associated > Plants > Roots > Endosphere...
GTGCTCGCGGCCGCTTCTTCAACGTCGTCGATCTCGTCAACAAGCTCGAGGCCGAAGCCCGCGCCGGCCGCCAGGGCCGCATGGCCGATTATCTCGCACGCATGGACTTCATCGTCCTCGACGAACTTGGCTATCTGCCCTTCGCACAGTCCGGAGGACAACTGCTCTTCCATCTGGTCAGCAGGCTCTACGAGCAGAGCTCCGTCATCGTCACCACGAACCTCGCCTTCGGCGAATGGCCGTCCGTCTTCGGCGACGCCAAGATGACCACCGCGCTCCTCGACCGCCTCACCCATCACTGCGACATCGTCGAGACCGGTAACGAGAGCTGGCGCTTCAAGAACAGGCTCTGAGTTCCCCGCACACCACCGATCCGGAGCCGGCGCGGCTGCGCAATCCAGACCAGCTCCGCCGCGCCGCCTCCTCGCCGTAGAACATACTCAAGGGGTCAACATTGGACGCCGATCGGGGGGCAACTTTGCGGGCCGTTTGACACGCCTCTTTTCTCGAAGGCGCTCGATATTGCTTGGCCGACCGACGCGGCGAGGCGCAGCAGGTTTCTGACCCCCGCCGTTTGCCAGCCAGGGCCGCGCCTCGGCCAGATTGATCCGGACGACGGAACCGCGTCGCACTGAGCAGGGCATTCCTGCGTTGACCCATCGGACAACGGTCTGTCGGCATACGCCTAAGCGTTCTGCCAACTCACTTTGAGTGAGGAATTCATCGTTGGACACGGCGCGGACTCGTGGCTTGAACGCCACCGCAGGCCCGCCGGCCGTTGGACTTCTCGCCTTGGCTTCACGGCGAGAGTGGTATGCTGATGCCCGAAAAGAAGGTTTCGATTGGTAAGGGTGCCGGGGCAAACAGCGCGCCCAAACCATGGCTTCTTGGCTGGCAATTTGCAATCGCTCCACCAACGATTGGTGTACGATTGCTTGATGCCCGTCCCCATCAGGCGGCCTTCTCGATTGCCGCCAATCGCTCTTTGTGCGTGGCCACGACGAACTCAATGAAGACGGCGGCAGCCCCAACCGCCAATCGAGCATGTCTGCTGCTCAAACCGCGGTGAGACCCCGACCTTCCGTGCCCGGTGCCATAGTGCTTCCTGAGCTCACCGAGCCCCTGCGTGATCTGAGCAAAATTCTTCAGAAGCCGTTCGATGCTTTCGGCTCCCTTGGCGCCTTGCGGCACGTCGTCCGGGAGTAGTTTGAGCGCCTTTGTGACAGCCTTCACAAGCTGCGGCAGGTCGGGATTTTGAGGCAGCCCCTCCAAACTGAGATCCTCAGTAATTTTCTTGCAGCAGGTCTCCAGCATCTCCTTCGCCGTGCCGATTGCCAGCGCTGGATCGCTGTCGACGGCCGCCTCCATTCGCGAAAGCTCCTGCTGCATCCATGAGCTCGACAGGATAGCTGCGCTACTGCGTAGAGCTTCGTACGAACGCCGGTGAAGCGCGTCCCATGGCTCCGCCCGATACCTCAACTCGCCGCTTAGCGATTCCCGCGCGACGAGCGTCCAACCGCTTCTCTGAAGCTCGGCGTTTATTCGCTCTGCGAGCCAAGCCGCCTCGTCTGGATCGGGGCGCACATCCGACGCGACTAACCGCTCCATAAACTGCAAAAATACTGCGTCCGACACGTCCATGAGGTCGAATCGCTCATCACCAAAAATCCAATCCGCGAACCAGTCATCATTGTTGTAGCGGTGTTGGTAGATATCGCCGGCGGCCGATGTGTACCGGCCGTCGTGAGATGGAAGCGCCTCCAGATCGAAAACTTTTTCGAGGAAAGCGACGTCGCCAACAGCACCCTGCCATGGGATCTCCATGGCCTGCATCATCCTGATGAGCGCTCTACGTGTCCTATATGATACCGGACCACCCTCGAGGTCGGGTCTACCGGGAAGCGACACTACCATCGGGACCAATTCGACCGAGTACCACCCCGACCTGAACTGCTTGACCACCTCGTCCAGTCGGTCCCCGATAAGCTTTTGGATGGCTTCGCGGCGATTGCCTAAAGGCACATAGGACTCGACCGCCACCTCGATTGTGAGGGTGTAGACGTCCGTTCCCCCGTCCCAGTTATCCCGGCCGGTTTTCTCGAAGCGCCATCGGGCGTTTTTGATCAGCCCGCAGGCTTCCACCTCGCCGGCCGCCCTGAGCATTCGCTCCAAGGTCTCTATGATCTCGTCGTCATCGACTGGAAAGCCGCCGCCACGCGCCATTTGCAATGCCCAGATTCAGTTATCTGCCCGAGGGCAACTACCGATGATACCCATCTCCGACGGGGTCGTCGCCCACACCGCATAGGGCGGCACGAGCTCCAGATTGTGCTAGGCGGAATCGCCACTGCAATCCGGAGATTCGTTTGAGACCGATCGTCATCAGTATCCAACCCAAATGGTCGCGACTGATCCGCTCGGGACATAAAACGATCGAGTTGCGTCGGCGCTTTCCACGCCTGCCCAGAGGCGCGGTAGCTTATCTCTACGAGTCGTCGCCGACATGCGCTCTCACCTCAGTGCTCCGGATTGGCACTATTCATGAGTTGCCTGTTGCGGAACTTTGGCGTGTCCACGGGGCTGCGTCCTGCGTGGATGAGGCGCATTTCAGGGAGTACTATGACGGGCGTGCGGCCGGGTTCGGCATCGAGATCGAGGAGTGCACACCCTTGGATCAACCGCTCGTGCTGACAGAACTGCGATCGCAGTTTGATTTCACGGCCCCCCAATCGTGGGCCTACGCAGTTCCGAAACTTGTTGAGGCAGCGGGCGGAGTGAAATGAGGATCTTTGTCGCCGGTCTCTCGAAATCAGGGAAATCGACCAGGTCGCATCACGCTGCCACGGTTCGAAGCGATCTCGACTACGTCGGTGTGAGCAAGCTACTCAAGGACACGGGAGGCATTCTGCCCGTGCAAACCATCGACGACGCGTTGCTAAATCAGAAAAAGGCGACTGAAGAGCTGCAGGCCTTGCCGCGCCAGAAGTCCTTCCAGTTGATCGATGGGCATGCCCTCATCGAAACGTCAGATGGCCCGTTCATAGTCCCAGACGAGTTCTTCGATGCGATTCAGCCTTGTCTGCTGGTGTATGTCGAAGACAACCCCGAGGATCTGTATAGGCGACGCTCACCACTGGGACTAAAGGAGAGCCCGGCCGAGCTGGCGGCAATGGCTGCGATGGAGAAGGCAGTGTGCGAACGCATCGCAGCCCGCCGCAGCATTCCGCTGCTCGTGCTGCGGTCACCATCGACCGAGGCTTTCGCCTATAGCCTTGGTCAGGAGATCGACAAGCTCAATGAGCGTCGGCCCGCAGGGGACCATTGAAAACATACTCGACGCGGCCGGTCCTGTAGAGACCATCGTAAGCCATCGGCTTAGAGAACTCCCAGCCCTGAACTAGACCTGCAAATTCGGCCGAGCGTTCCTCGGGCACAGTGAACAGGGGCTTCGGATTTCCGATCCAGGTAAACGCTTCACGGGCGAGCTTTGCAGCGACGCCGCGGGCACGGACATCCGGCGACACCCAGAGCGTGCAGAGCTTCCCCTCTTCCGAGGAGCGCTTGCAGATCGCTACACCGACCAGCCTGCTTTCAATGGTCCAAGGGATGATGCAGCGTTCCCCTTTGCGGAGACCAGGAAGGACCTTGCCGTAAAACCATCCTTGAAAATCAGGATACAGGCCTGCCACGCCAGCGTTCACCAGCGCATCGAAGACAGTTGCGGGATCAAGCCGCGGATGTACGGCAGCGGAAAGAGCATGCGCTTGCACGAGGCCAGACTCCTCCGTCATTGAAAAATTTCCCACTGATTCGACTCTTTCAACTTATGACCGACAGGCAAAAAATCCGATAGCGCCCTGTGTCGCTATTCACGGCTTCCATTGCCGCAAACGAACCATTCCAACGACTATTAGCAGCGCGAGCGCGAAGACCACGCCGTTCCAGGTCACGGTCTCACATGCGGCGGCGTTCTGACATTGAAATGCCGACCAGCCGGTGATCGACAAGAGAGCGGTGAAAAAGCCTTGGACGGCACTCCCCATCGCGCCTAGCAGGACGATCACGGCGGCGTAGAACAGCAAATTTCCTGTGTAATACGCGCGGAACGTCGCCAACGCGGTGAAGCTCTCGACGGGCTTATCTCCCATCGCTGACCAGTGGTAGATGATCATCTTGTCGGGATTGAAGCCGGGGCAGCCCTTCAGATAACTCTCCCACATATCCGGCTCCAGCAATCGCATCTTTTTGAAGCTGGTGTGCGACTGGGTCATCTCAACGCCCATATCGCGGATCAGAAAATAGTGAACCGCGGAAATGTTGATCAGGGCGCAGCGGTTACGCCGCAGTTTTTCACGGATCGCCGGCGAAAAATTACGACGCTCATTGAGGCGAAATTCGACGACCTCGTTGGTCGAAATCGTACTCAGAAAGGCCCCGTCCTTCGGTCGGATCGTTGATACGAACCCGTTGCCCTGGTTCGCTGGAACCTTGATCCTGAGCCGGAAATAATGGTCTCCGACATTCGCGCGCAGGCGGCTGAAAAATGCGTCGGTCAGCGTGATCACCGAGACGCGATCGTCTCCGGTGCCAATCTCTCGGATCTCGCGCTCGTCCTCGGAGCATTTGGCGACGAAGAACTGGACGCGCTTCTCGCTGGAAGCCTGGAAAGCGTGCCCACCGTCGGTTAGCTCCCCCGGCGTCAACGTCTCATTGAAAATGGCCGAAAGCGTCGACTCGTCGCGCATTTTGTCGAACAGGTCGCTGACGAGTCGGTGGTCCGAAAGAAGGAAGGGCAATCCGATCGAGAGCGATCTCAGGGAGCGCAGCTCCTTGAAGCGGAAGCCGATGTCGAACAGGTCGAAATGGCGCTTGCTGCGTTCCTTGTTCCGCCAGATGTTGATGTGGACTTCCACGCTCGGGGCGTAGCCTTCCGCCTCCTCAGCGATGGTATCGTGCCAGATGGCGATGCTGCCGCGCATGAACTGGGCTCAAACTCCTGCCACAACCAAGGATTGCCTATGCGACAATCCTCGGTCGATCCAGAGCTGCGATAGCGGGAACGCCCCATACCAGCCGGTTTTCACAGAACGAGGTGAACAACGCCGCGCTAATCTTTTAGCGCGGATGGTGCCCATGAATTTGAATTGCGACAATGACGAGCAATTTGCGCGCGACTTTTCCAGTATTGCCATGCGAGCATGGCCTCGGCTCGCGCTGATTCGAGAGGGGCATGTTTCACGCATCGGCCGACAATATCGATGACCTTATGAGGGCTGTTTTCACGCGGCTATTGTCTCAGCACCGCGACAACAACCGTGTGAACTCTAAGAAAGGGGAAAGCACGGAAATCTTCGGCGCGCTGTTGAGGCTTACCAATCCGCGCGGCCGATTGGGGAGGTCAGTCGAACGCTCCCGAATCTACAGCGCGATAGGCGAGCTCACCTGGTATCTTTCAGCCAGTAGAGAGCTCGCGCATATCGCCCACTACATTTCTGCCTACACCGAATCCTCGGACGACAATCAAACGCTGGCTGGCGCCTACGGGCCTCGGATTTTCGACCCTGATCGGGCCCACGACGATCGTGCATTTTCAGACGAATGGCACCGGGTCATCGACCTCTTGAACAGACGCCCTGGTTCACGCAATGCGGTGATCCAGCTGTACGACAATGAGGATGGTCGCAAGGCTGGCCTGGATATTCCGTGCACGTGCACGCTCCACTTCGCTGTCCGACGGAAGCGGCTAGATCTCCACGTTCACATGAGATCCAACGACGCGTTCCTGGGGCTGCCGCACGACATTTTTGCCTTCACCATGCTGCAGGAGATCGCGGCGCGCGAACTCGGGATAGAGCTCGGTAAATATCATCACTCCGTCGCCAGCTTGCACCTCTACGATGATGATCCCGAGAAGAAGGTTCGGGCGCGCACTCGCGCGCAAAGCTACCTCGACGAGGGGCTCTTCGAGAAAGTTTTCATGCCAGCGATGCCAATCGGCGATCCCTGGCCTTCAATCCGGGCGCTGTTGTCAGCCGAACGCGAATTGAGATCGAATCTGGAGAACTATGTGCCGCCTAGCGGCCTTCTGCCTTATTGGGAAGACTTGGCTACTCTGCTGAGAGTTCATGCCGTCGTGAAGGCGGACCGCCCGAACAACGAACTCAAACAGTTGCTCGCGGGCCTCCATTTCGAAGGCTATCAGCTCTACATCAGAGATCGAATCTCTCGGCGCAAAGACCGCCCGGTGATCGGCGATCTTTTCGACGGAAATGGGGACCATGATCGAAGCGGCTCATAGAGATCGACGCCCCGAGCTTTTCCGCAACCTGGCGCGATATGAAGCCGACCATGGCGCTCTGCCAGGAATTGTCGATCCTGATTGGCGCGAGACCCTGGTTGCTCAGCTCATTTCGAGCCTCCGGCGGATCGAGTTCATTCGCCTGCTGCTGAACAAGAATATCGATCAGCGGCGATTGGATCCGTCGTCCTCGCTCTTCGATCCCCTACAGGGTTCCCTGCTCCTATCCCGTCAAGGGAAGCTCGACGAGGCGATCTGGCTGGCCTTTATTGGGACCCATTTCGGAAAACATTTGACGGACGGATGGAAGCTACCGGCTCTGATTTATGGGTCCTTTGGGAAGGGTCCTCACTGGATAGCCGCACTTTACGGCGCCGATCCGCTAAAGTTCGAGACGATGCTCGATGCAAATAGAGCTCGCCTAATCGACCCAGCGCAGTCAGGCCGATTTTCAAACCACCGGCAATATCAAAGCAAAAGGCCGGAGGTGATCGCCCGTGTTTTTCGATCGTTCCACGCGTGGCAGTTCCAGGACGGCGGCTTCGCCGCCAAAGTGAGATCCATCCATCAGCAAGGCGGCCAGCAACCGACCGAGACTTTCGATGCCCTCTATCGATCGATGAGGGACGTCTACGGGTTCGGCCGCCTCGGCAATTTTGATTTCCTGACGATGATCGGGAAGCTCCACCTGGCGCCGATCGAGCCCGGCAGTGTGTATCTGTCAGGCGCGACCGGGCCGCTCGCAGGAGCTAAGCTCCTGTTTCATGCTGACAGGGGGTTCAAAGTCGGAGCCAAGGGCCTAGGGAGCCGCGTGGACGGCTTGGATCCTTATCTCAATGTCGGGAAGCAGGTCCTCGAGGATAGCCTCTGCAACTGGCAGAAGAGCCCGCATCGATACGTCTATTTCAAGGGCTAGCCCGCGACGAGGTCAGGCACATAGGAGTTGGCGCCCCAGCGATAGCGATGCTTCAAGAACGAGAACTTGCCGTACTTGATGGCCTCGGCCTTCTCAAGCTGTCCCACGATAACACCGGCGGTCACCTTCGCCACCTTCGCGGCCTGCAGGATGGCTTTCGCGCTCAGAACTTGCCGGCTGAGCAGGTCCTGACGGATATCGTCCGGTAGCAGAATCGCCTGCGCGTAGGCGTTTGCCTCGTCCTCTTGCTTCTCCGTATCCTCGCCCATGACCTCGACGCCGTCGCTGTCGATATGGGTCTGCCCGTGGAGAATGATGTGCGCGGCTTCATGGAAGAACGTGAACCAGAAATGGTCCTCCGAGAGGTGCCTGAAGCTGAGGTGGATGACAGGCCGGCCACTCGCATCGAACCAAGAGGCGCCACTGGCCCTACAACCCTCAGGAGCGCGCGCGGTCGTAATCGAAACTCCAACCACGGCGCATGCTTCTCTCAATCGCTGGAGAATTGTCTCAGGGCGTTTAAATGCGGAGAGGCGCTTGAGGGATGGCAAGATCCTCTCGAATTCTTCATGGTCGAACCGAGCGTTGGGCTGCGGTGCGAGTTGCGCCTCACCAGCACGCAGCCAGACCAGCGTAGCCATTCCGTCTGACGCGAACGTGAGCGACGTACGAAAAGCGACTGCACCAACGCCTGCGGAATATCGTTGCCCCCAATCCTGAATGCTCTTGCAATCGAAGAAACTCAACAGGGCGTTGTTTCGTGCCAATTTCGTTCGGCTATCCGCGGGAAGCCATCCGAAGCGCTTCATAGAGGCAACGGGCATGGATTGCGCCCACTGATCGATTGCCGTGACATCTGCGGCGCCAAGCCTGGCGAGCTCTTTCAGGTAGTCCTTGTCCCGAGCGAGCCAGAACCGCGCGGTCGAGCCGAGCTGCTCGGCAAGCGCCTCCGCGAGGCTCTCGCTGAGACGGAGCTTGCCATGAAGCAGTTCATCGAACTCATGGACTTTCAAACCGACTGCGTCAGCGAACTCCGAAGGGTCGATTTCGCGCGCTTTCATGACCCGGGCAATGGTGGCGCCTGGCGGAGACGCCCAATTCGGCTCGGTTCTCATATCAGCTGCGTACCATTTTGGACGATCCGGACCAGTTTTGCCCGGTGAGCCGAGGCCCAGTTCGTCGTATCGACGGCGTGCACTCCTATGGGTTGAACCTCCAGGATGCAATCCGACCCGAAGCGGTACCCCAGGATAACCGGGTCCTGCTGAACGGCGACCGGAGTGTCGACCATTTCGCTCAGGTACATAGCGTTCCCCAAATCCGCGACAAGGCTGTGGAAGGCCTGTGCGAGATCGTCGCCGAGCGACGTCTGCGCCGCTTTTCGGTCGTAAGCGATCGTTCGCATTTTGACCGTCCCGAATGAGAATTCCAAGATTGAGTGTCCGTCGGCCAGCAGCATACGCGACGCGAAAATTCGGCGAATCAGGTACGCGACACAACAGTGGGACCATACCCCATTACGTTGCGTAAACAGCGCCAGTACGCGGCGAGATTGCAGAGCGCTGCGCCACTGCTGGTCATGCCGGCATTCAGGTGGACCTCGTGTCTATCGCTAAATTAGATCCAGCGAGTTCCGCCTCAACTCAAGTAGCGGTTTATGTTTCGCACAAGGCCCACCAACCGTGTCGCCACCGGCGATCACAACGGCGGCATGGTCGGCGCTAAGCTGCCTGAACAGCCCCGGCGGCTTCCCATCCAGCCAGACGGCGGTAGCGATCGGTGGCCGGCCTTTCAAAATATCGGCCCCTAAGAGCGCGCTCGGCCATTCGCTTGCTCAGTGTCGGAAGGTCGACAAGGATGGCATCCCTAATGGCCTCGAGGCGGACCGGTTCAGGCAGCCGCGCTAAAATCTCCGCAACGGTCCATCCCGGATTGTCCGTGTGCGCAGCAGGCATCATCGCGTAGATCTCCTGCATCGCGAAGTCCCAGAACTTCCGCAAGTTCTCCGCCTCCTCTCTGAGGGTTTCCTCCGTGATGGCCCTCTTGGAGCGCAGCCTTTTCAGTTTCTCGTAAAAGCCTGAGACCTGTTCCTTGGCCAGAGCGAGCTCCGCGGATAGGCGCCCGATCTCCGATTGAGCCAGCTTCAGTTTTTGCTCCATGACGTCGATCGTCGAAAGGGCCTCGTCGCGATGCTCACGCTCAACCTGGACGGCCGTTTCATTGTTCACGCGTTCGATGTTGAACGTCCGAGTGGCCTCTTGCAGCGCGGCAGACCAGATCTTGCTGGCAGCTCGTGTCAGCTCGGTTTGCATCGCGTCCGGCAAGTTCGCCATCTCGACGACAGGCAGGTAGCGCCGCTGGGCTTTCCATGCGGCCACGGGAGGCCCCACATCGCGATTGGACCCGCCGTATGTCAATTCTTTGCGAACAGACGCGATCGAGACCTTCTCGCCCCTATCTCTCAGGGCGTCTGCGGCCTTCCAGACTTCTGCTTCCGACGGCATAGGCTTCTCCTCGTCCGAGGCAAGCTAAGAGCCAAAAGGTGAAGAGGCGCCGAACGACGGCGACAAGGATCGGCGGAAAGGAATTCGCCGTTAATCCTTCGTGATGGGGAACCTCTGGGCTGACCAGCAGCGTCGTGAGCTTGAGGACGTGGCCGGCCTCATGATACTCCTGCCCATCATGATGATGTTCGCCTCCACATTCTTCCCGCTGATCTGACCCGCTGACGCAGCGAGGCGCGGTAGCGCCAATCAGATCAAACCGGCGTCGCTTCAGCGATCGCCGAGCGGAGACATGTGACATGGGCATTGAACACGTTCACGGCCTGACTGACAGTCAGGTGCAGGCCTTTATCGAAAACGGCTACGTCAAGTTGGATCACGCCTTTAGCGGCGATCTCGCAAGCCAGTGTCGCAGAGAATTATGGGCGGAGATCGGCCTTTCGCCGGACGAGCCTCACACATGGACCAAACCGGTCGTTCGGGTGGCATCGAAATCCACGCCCGCCTTCGTGCAGACCGCGAATACCGATCGCCTGCACGCTGCCTTCAACCAGCTCGTCGGTGAGGGCCGGTGGATCTCCCCTACCGGACTGGGGACGTTTCCCATCCGGTTTCCTTCATCGGAAGCACCGGATGATGACGGCTGGCACGTCGATGTGAGCTTCGGGCCGGAAAATCCCGACTTCATGGAATGGCGAGCCAACATCAAAAGCAGCGGGCGAGCGCTGCTCATGCTCTTCCTGCTATCGGATGTTGGGGCCGACGATGCCCCGACACGTATTCGAAGAGGATCCCACGCGACAATCGCCAGAGAACTCCTGCCTTACGGCGAGCCAGGAGCGACATTGCGAGAGCTTTCGGCCGGCGGATACGCTTCGACCGCAGATTGCCCGGTCGATCTTGCAGTCGGCGCGGCAGGGACGGTTTACCTCTGCCACCCATTCCTGGTCCATGCAGCGCAGCCTCACCGAGGTCGCGAGCCGCGTTTCATGGCCCAGCCTCCGCTGTTGCCGCGGGCGGAGTTTGATCCGTCGCTGCCGCCATCGCCAGTTCAGATCGCCATCCGCCAAGCCTGCAGGCTGACATTCTGACAAGAGTTCCGGGGCTGGAGACCAGTCCCGGAGTTTCACTGGCGACCTCTCGAAGAGCGGTCGGGGGATTAACTCTTTGGTAACGATCGAGCAGTTATGGTGGAGATACGAAATAACTAGCGCTTGCTCGCCAACTGTCTTGCGAACCAGGTGATGGCACCAGCAGCCGCAACTTCCTTGGGCCAACCCGCCCTAGTAGCGCGCTGGAGCACCGACCGGAGCGTGTGGTCCAGGGCACGGGCAGCGTCGTCGGTACCGGCGTCGTCCGAACCGAATTCAAGCGTCTCCGGAGGGGCGATCTTCTGGCGCAACATAGTGCTTAGAATGAGCACCATATGCTCCGGAGGACCGCTCCGGGCCCAATTCTGGATGGTACGAACCGGCAGGCGGTGCTCGCGCGCAAAGCTGGATTGCGTGTGGCCCAACTTCGCCAACGCGTCCTTGAAGGCAGCTCCGTCCATCTGCTTCCTGTTGCGTTTAGCAGCAGTGTGAGTCGGCCAGCCAATCCTTGGTCCGGCACGATCACCACTTCTCAGCAGACAGTGCAAGTCGCGTAGTTAATGAGGCGTTGAGCTCAATCCTTGCTCCGCCGGCGCCAATTCATGATTGGGCAATGGATTGCACCGATTTGGTGTAGCTCAATCCATGTTTCGTCGCGTTCGTCCGAGCCCTGCCCTCGCTGCGACCAATCCACCTTCCCGCCCCTACCCTATGGAGAACGCGTTGATGTTCGACGACCCACAGGCGCGCGCCGGCGCTCTGGAAAGAATCCGCCTTCTCCAAAGCCTTACCGACGATCTGACCGATATCATCGCCGGCACGCGCCCCACCCCGCAGGACCTTGAGAATGCCGTCGTCCTCCGCGACTTCATGATCGGCCAGCATCAGGTTCCGTGCCTGGTCGGCCGGACGGAAAATCATCCACGCCTCGGCACCAGGATGATCACCACCTCACAGCTTTTCTGCGTGGATTCGAATGGCAGATGGGCACGGACTTTCTCGCGCTTCTACCGCCTCGACAATGACGCCGCGCCGCCAATCCGTCCCTGCCGGAGAAGATGCACATGAAGCTGAAATCGACCAAAGCCGCAGGATCCTTCGACCTGCAGAGCTACGGCAGCCTCGAACTCATCACTCACATGGAAGCCGATCCCCTCGCCCATTCCTTCGCCAGCTTCGATTTCCATTCGATTCTGCCCGCACGCAAGGCCGACGTCCTCCACGGGATGCCAGCATACCTCCTGCGTCACCAGGCCGGCGTATTCGTGATCGCCGTCAAAGCCCAAGACTTCGCCACCAGCCGGTACCTCCGCGAGTGCTGGCTTGAAGCCGATCGGATTCTCGCCAGCCGGAACATCTGGCTGTTCTCGACCACCAGCGCAGCGCTCCAATCCGAGCCGTTCTGGTCCAATGCCCAACAAATCGCTCGTTGCGCCAATGCCGAAGTCGACGCCCTCGACGAAGCCACAGTCGTCAGCTTCCTATGCGACGTCGGCCGTGCCCCGCTGATCGAGTGCGCAAGGCGATGCGAAGCTAGTCCGGACAGCTGCGATGCCGCCCTCAAGCTCGTCTCCGCCGGAGTCCTCCATTACGACGCGTCGGAGCCGCTCTCCTTTTGCAGCCAGGTGCGCCTCCAGCCCTACGCTCCAACGTTCACGATCCCTTGGATGCAGCCGCACGCCATATAAACCTCAATGGTAAGGGGTAGCTGGTAACGCTACCCGGTACCGGCGGACACCGAGTCGACGACTCTGCGCCCAGCGCGCTCCAGCTCAGCCCGCGCTCTGCGCTAATCCAGAAATCCCAACAAAATTCGGCATCGTCGCCCGTGCCGACCAAGCCGGCTCACGCATTTTCATGGGCTCATACAGTCCAAACTCGGTCCAATCTTCTCTGATGCGCTCGCTCGGCCATCTAGCTGGACGAGCCGTCTCCCTCTCGAAATCCCCTGCCTCCAGGCCACGCCTCCCCTCCCCTCACCGAGGTCGACGATGAATATCAATGCCCAGCTTCCCGACGAAATCCTCATGGACGACGACACGGTGGCCTCCGTGCGAGCAAGCGTTCACCTGCCCCTGCTGATGATGGACGACGCCATGCCACGCAAACTGGCCCAGGACGTGAACCGCAGGCGAACTTTTGTCGCGGTCATCGAAGCTCCCTCGCGCGACTGGTTCGACATGATCCACCAGGCCGCCAGGGTTCGGCTCCGCCCGGCCAATTTCATCGCCATTGAGAAGAAATCCGGCGATTCCAACAATGCTTCCCAGGACAGCTCGCTGCGCGCTGCCATGGAGGTCGGACAGTCCGTAGTCCTCGTCACGATCGACGCCACGACCCAAGCCTCGCCATCCCTTCTTGCCAGTGCCGATTACCGGTTCAAGGTCCCTCACCCGACAAATGCCCAGATTGCCGCGACCCTGCGGGCCGTCTTCGGCATCGGCCGTATCGGAAAGCTTCCCGCCCAAATCGGCTCGACCGCTCCCGCTAGCGCCCTCTTCGCCGCCATTAGACCATCGGAATATGCTGGGCGCGCGGTCGCCCGCCTCAACGCCCTCGACCGCCGCCTGTCCAGCTACTCCGACTTGTCGGATGGACCGTCACTGTCGGACCTCGCGGGCTACGGTGCGGCCAAGGACTGGGGCCTTGCGCTCGCCGCTGACATTCAGGCCTATCGCTCCGGTGAGTTGGCTTGGGCAGAACTCGGGAGCGCCGCGCTGCTGCATGGCGAACCCGGGACCGGGAAGACGCTCTTTGCCTATGCGCTCGCGCGACAGTGCAAGATACCGATCGTCTCTACCTCGATCGGGAAGCTGTTCGCGACCACCGACGGATATCTCAATTCCGTCGTCAAGGCTCTCGATCAGGCCTTCGCCGAGGCTCGGGCAAAGGCGCCTTGCATACTCTTCCTCGACGAGATCGACGCCCTCCCCAGTCGCACCGCCCCCCATGGCGATCGCAGCGATAGCTACTTTAACGTGGTCGTCACCCGCCTCCTGAAGCTGCTCGACGACAGCCGGGAGGGCGTGGTCGTGGTCGCGGCGACCAACCTCTTCAGCCGGATCGATCCCGCAATCACGCGAGCCGGGCGCATCGAGCTCCACTTCGAGATCACGCGTCCCTCCGCCACCGAACTCTTCGACGTCTTCCACCACTATCTCGGAGATAGGCTTTCCGCCGCCCAGCTCACCTCGTTGGCCGACCTGGCGTGCGGAGCGACCGGCGCCGACATCGCCTTCCTCACCAGGAGCGCCATCGCCGAAGCACGCCGCGCTGGCCGAGATCTGACCTTCGGGGATGTCGCCTGCCAGTTCCTCGGCCAGGACGACGATGACGAGACCCTGCGCAGGATAGCGATCCACGAGGCCGGCCACGCCGTCGTCGCCATGGCGCTCGGGCGTCGCGTCGAGCATGCGTCCACGGTTCCGGTCGGCAAGCGCGGCGGTGGCGTTCTTACCGAGGCGATCGGCAATGTCGGGACCCGCGCGCGCATCGAGGACCAGATCGTCATCCTGCTCGCCGGGCGCGCCGCCGAAACCCTCGTGCTCGGCGAAGGCTCCTCCGGCTCCCACACCGACCTCGAGGCGGCCACCAATCTGGTCTGCTCGATCCACGGATCGCTCGGACTGGGCGACAGCATTACTCAGCGTGCCCCGATCGCCGAAGCCTCGCACGCGCTGATCGACCGCAACTTCCGCCAGCTGGTCGAGGCCGAACTCAAAGCGCTCGACGCACGTTGCCGCGAAATCCTCGCGGGGCGTCTCCCGCAGCTTCAGGCAGTCACCGATGCGCTCTACGAACGGCGGGCGCTGACCGGCGATGAACTGCGAAAGCTCGTCCAATGACACCTGACGAGGTCGCGGCGCTGAACCGCGCGATCGCCAACCTGCTTGACCACTGGCACGTCGACTCGCTCGCCGGCGCTCGCATCCTCGATATCGAGCCGGAGCGCTACGCCGCCTGGAAAAGCGGCCACCTCGTCGACATCGACGACGACCTCAAGCTGCGCCTGGTGCTGCTGCTCAACATCCATGTTCAGCTCAGCACGGTGGTCGGTAGAGGCAAGCGCGGGTATGACTGGATGAGCAGGCCGAACGCGGTGTTCGGCCAAAGCCCCCTCGGCATGATCGCTGATGGCGATCTGAATGGCTTGCTCCGCCTCCAAACCTATCTCGCCGCCAGCATCCAGTACCCATGAACTTCGTCGGCTTTGCACATCACCATCGCCTCTCCATATGGCGATGGATGGTAGGAGGTCGGGGGTAGCGCCACCCGGCACCGTCTACCATGCGCGCCAGCCGAGACGGAAGGGCGACCCCTCGATGGGCCGGCTAGGGAACCTCGGCTTGTCGGGAGACTGCGATGCGAAAGGCCAACGGAAATTTTGGCGAGGCGTGAAGAAAACGCTGCAGCCCCATCCCGACGATACGAGGCGCGGAACGACCTGCCATTTCGTCCTGGAAGGCTCTAACCGAACCCTTCAGCGACGAGAATGGCCTGTTCATCGGCGTCCAGGCACGCTCGATGAACAAGGACTTCGAGCCCACACCCATTCCATACGCGCTGGCCATCGCCCTGGAAGTCGGCACGAACGTCCGGGAAGATATCCGGACGACGCAGCGGCCGCGATGCGATGCTCCGCATTGATACTTGGATCGGTCGCGCTACTATCCTCGGATGAAGTCTGTCCCAACCCTGCCCGATGGCGAATATCCCTTCAGGGAGGACGTCTATCCCCTCGCCGAGCTCGCGATGTCGGAAGCGCCGCCAGAACTGGCCAGCTTTCTGATCGCACAGGCCGACGCTAACGGCATAGAGCTCGTCAAGGACGAAATTGTCGAGCTGGTTTGCCAGGGCGAGGGCATCCGCGAACAGCGGTTCACGATCTACTGGCCGTCGGCAGCCGGCTTGCACGTTTTGGTACCTAAGAGGCACGTCGTGGGCCGAGCTTAGGAGCTTGGATTTGCGACCGAGTGAGGGCTTGACAATTTGTAATGCTGTGCATTACAGATTGTCATTATGAGCTTCGCCCTTCCCTTCGTAACGGAGCAGGAGACGTCGGCATTTACGTTCCCGACTCTCCGGCGGTTACTCGCCTACGAAGATTGGTCCATCGGCGTAGCCCCACGCGCGTTGGAAACTGCGAAAACTCGCACCAGCACGCAGGTAGCGGCGGAGCTCCTTCATAGCCTGAAAGCATGGCGCGGTGGTTCTCTGTCGCAGCGCGACTTTTGGCGATTGCGCGACGTCATCAATGCCTCGGCCGGTGGGTTCGCGAGCGCTTGGCTGGATTTCCCGGTCATTCGCTTCAAGACCGACAAAATGTTCTCGATCGATCCGTTCGAGCCCGGCTCCTTCTATCGGGGAGGAAAGAGTTCGCTGATCACCGCGCTCCTTGAGGAGGAGAGCCGGTGTTTCGAGTGGGACGATCCCGCTTACCGGTATGCCTCGCTTCGAGCGCGTCGCTTCGCGCTCGACGCGTTGATCGACCGGCTTTTGGTGATCGACGACGACTGCGCACCGATTGAGCTCTTCAAGGATCTGGATGCCACCCTTGCCGAACGTCTCACGTCCCGGTTGCGCATGCCGCGACGAGCTTCGGCGCAACCGGTCCACTCGTCCTCTTCGACCACCCGGGAAAAGGTTCTGAACTTCCAGATCCTGACCGGCCAATCCCCTCCGGCCATCCAAGGCCGCGCCCCGGCGATCGTAACGACCGACCGGCGAAATCCTTGGACAGTCATGGAGGAGACGGGAAATGAGCCCGTTCGCAGACGAAGTCACAGAAGAGATCTACCGATCGCGATTTTCGACATGTGCGCCGGAGCACGTGGTCGTCGCGGCGCACAAGGCCATCCACGTCGTGCGGGCCGCGGGCTGCTTGGGCGACGTCGCCGTTGCCGGCACGCCGGTCAAGTTCCGCAGCCGACCGGGAACCTTCGGGGTATTGGTCGCCGAGAAGTGGCACGTCACCTTCCAGTGGGACGCGCAGTACGGCGCTCACGAGATCAAGTTCGAGCGGTGTAAGCAGGCTTCAGCCGGGGAATTGGAGACGTATGAGAACGGAAGCTAGGCAAACAGTGCCCTCTCCCCCTCCCACGCCGGGGGAAGTCCTTCGCGACTGCCTGTCGAAGGCTCCGGGAGTCACGCAGGACAAGCTCGCCGCCGCCATGAACGTGTCGCGCTTTTCCGTGAACCAGATCGTCAACGGACGCAGGGCGATCACCGCCGAGATGGCCATGCGATTGGGAAGGGTGACGGGAACGAGCGCCGTGTTCTGGATGAACCTCCAGCGCGGCCGCGACCTTTTCGAGGCCGAGGAAACGCTGGCGTCGGAGATCGAACGACTGCCTGTGCTCATCGAACCTGTGAGAGAAGACGAGTTCATGGAGCGGGATCGAAAATCGGCGAGAGTGTCGAAAGCCGTCGCGGGCGCCAAGAGATAGTCCGAAAAGCAAAGCAGCGTACGACGCGTGACGCCAGACGCCGGAATTCTTGTCGCAGCCAGGCGCTCTGCGAGACATGCTCGAAGACCTCAAGGACGCCGGGTTCGTGGTCGAAGCCGATTTCGGTCTCACGACAACCGAGCAGGGAAAGGAATTGCGCTCTGAGATCCGCATTCGCCCCAGGGAAGGCTTTATCCAGAAGCTGTCACGGCTCATGTCGGTAAAGGTGGATATCAACTTGAAAGACTTGAAATAGGAGTTGTCGGCCCGCTTCAGGGACCACGCGAAGCCTCCGATCGCAGTTGAAGCTGCGATGCGTCTCCCGTAGCGTTACGCAACAAAAATCGGAATTCGGCGATGGGGAGAAAATCGGCGGGTGGAGTGGGTTGGCTCGTCCTTGCCTTCATCGGGTTCGCCTTTGCCAAGTGCGGCGACACAAAGAACTCAACGCCCTCCCCGGCTCCTCCTACCACCACAGCTTTCTATTCCGCTCCCGCTGGCCAGACCGCCGTCGGCGCTCTTCCTGCAACGCCCTTCCCTTCGGGAACTTCGGTCAGCCTTGCCCCAGCGGTGCCGACCTCGATCCAAGCGCCAATTCAGTCGCCTGGTAAACCGGAACCTGCCCTCCGCCCAGTTCAGCGCAGCCTGTTCATCACCGGAAAGAACGTTCCGCTGCGCGGGGCACCAGACGGCAAAGCAAAAATCCTGGATCGCCTGCCAACAGGGATGGAAGTCGGCGAGCTCACGCGGCGCGATGGCTGGATCGAGGTCCGTCATCCCGTCAAAGCCACAGAGGGCTGGGTTAGCGCCAGGCGGCTGACCACGACGCGGCCGTTGCCTGATCGCGATGAGGAAGACGAGCCCAAGCCGAAGAAGCCGGCCAAGATCGATGTCCTGAGCGACGCCGCTATCATTGCGAGATTAATCGCATTGGATGCCTCATCCTATTCAGGCAACTGCCGTTGCCCCGAGAACACCGATCGAGCTGGCAGGCGATGCGGCGCCAGGAGCGCTCATTAACGCGCCGGCGGATACGCGCCGCTCTGCTATCCCAGCGACGTCAGCCGAGAGGCAATAGCGGCATTCCGTGCTCGTCGAGAGCACTGAGCGTGCAGTCAAGGCCGACGTCTCCAACGACCGTGACCGTATGGCGCGCTATAGGCCCTCCAAATGTAGCCGAAGGGCCTCGATATCCTCTTCCGTGAGCCCTTCTGGCTCCTCTGGTTCCATCAAGGCAGCCTGCCTGGCCTCGCGTTCTGCATTCCATATCGCCTGCTCGAATTCCCAGCGACGCGATAGAATCTGCGCCTTCACATTCATGCCGAGCACTCCACGCATCGCTCTAGCGAGCCGTGGTCCCGCCTCGGCCAATCCCAGCACAGCATCTTGCGGCTCGCCCGAAAACAGACCTGGAATGAACTCGTCCGTGTCGTCCTTCTGGCGGGTGTATTCAAGGATGCAGGCAGCGACCTCATTTCGATCTGAGCGCCTCAGCGCTCCGGCATCATTGATACGGAGCTCGGGCGTCCCGTCGTCGAATGTGCTGTCGAGCGACTCGTTGATGAAGGTGCGGGCGGCCTCTAGCCGGTCAACTCGGAACTCCCGATATGCTGTCCGAAAATCCGGACGAGAATTCAGAACGATCGCGTAGTCGGCGTGAGGGCTGCGGACCCGCTTGACGTGGAGCACTGGTTCCTCTGCCAGCGTGAAGACCAAGTTGCCGGAGACCAGCAATGATTGCGCGTAAAAGCGACTTGCCTCCTCTGCTCTCTCGTCGCGGCCGTTTTTCCAAACCAACCGCGCTGAGTACGGCACATGGTCGAATTTCGGGCAGTCCAAGGTCAGCGCGTTATCGAAATAGCCCATCCTGCGGACCCGCATGTATGGCGGGGCCGGGAAGCGTGGCGCGAGTTCTCCCCCAGTTCGTCCAGCCCTCATAGCGTCGATGTACTGCTGAGCGTTAAAACCCGCATGGTCAGGTGGCTCGGCCCAGACCCACGATCGAAACAGCTTCCCGTCATGCGCGTAAAGACGCTGATGGCCCCACTGAAGGACCGGGTCGCCCAAAGGTCCGACCTCAGGGATATCGACGTCGATCTCGGCCCAGTGGTTCTCTGCTCGAACCGATCGCCCACCGCGATGCACGCAGTCCAGCTCGAACACGTAAGGCAATCTCAGGCGCATTCACGGCTACTCCCCTCGCCAGCGCTCATGGCACGCGAGGCTCTTCACCAGTATCTGCCGCAATATTGCCAATTATTGAATCCGCGTCGGCAGCTGAAATTCGACGCGAGGCGGCGCGCCACGCGCTTCCGAGCGAGTAATCACTATGATTTGCAAGGAGCAGCGTCAGCAACGTAGCAATTGAATACAGAGCAAATGGATAATCCGTTTTACACGGCCCTAAACGCCGCGTGCAGCTGTCAAATGGGTGATCGGGCAGCGAAACCGTCGGCGATGACCTGAACTCGCTGAAACCGCAAAAAGCCGCCGTTTATGGCCACTTTTGGCGGGATAATTCCGCGCAATTATCTCGTTTAGCCGAACTTCGTTGTGACCGGGGTTCGCGGAACGACCAAACCCCTCCGAAATGAAAACTAGTGAATTACATAAAACAGACTTTACATCTGGCTCGACATCACATACAAAGGATCAATCAGTTGAGTCAACGAGACTCATCAGTCGCCAAACATTGGAGTATGGGAAATGAGCCAGATCGACGCCGCCACGACCGTCGCCCAGCAGCAGCCAACGAACCCGGTCCCGCTCTATCATATGGATCGCAGCATTTCGTTCCCGGTGGTCAGCACCGAGGAGAGTCAGGAATTCATGGATAAATGGCTCGTCGCGTTGGGTGAAGACCCAGCGGATTACCAGTGAATCAAAAACGCCGGAGAGCTGGGGCTCTCCGGCGCTTGGGGGTGTTAAGTGATGCGGGATTTACGAGCGAGGCTCGACTATCCACTCACCCTTACGGATGTCGTAAACACCATGCGGAAGACCCTTCACCTCGGCCAACCTCATGTAGAAGCGATTACCACCAATGATCGGCAGCTGATACTCGATCGCAGCAGCGGCGACCATGGCTCGGTCCAGCCACCGGGGTTGCTGCGCGAGGAGCTTTGCAACAGCTGGGTGGCGAATGAACCGCTGCTGCACAGCCATCAGCCGCGGCGTCTGAACGATCACGTGGGGCATTGCGCGAACAATGCTTTCACGGTGAGCACTGAGGGCCATCGCGAACTGCGGGTCCTGACCGGCAATGGCGGCTTCAGCCTTGGCATCAGCCTTCAGTACCAGGTCAAGAGTCGTAGCGCGACCGAAGCCAACGGTGTTCAGCCAATGCTGGATCGTGGCATCGGGAACCCGGGTGCAGCCGACGGCGTCGGCGTCAGCGATCGCCAGGTTGGCGACAGCGCGGAGCGGGGCATTCGAACAATCTTGAAGAGGGACACTCATCACAATACTCCTTAGCAGTGATGATCCCTTTTATCCCTTTTATCCATTGTGGTACAATGGCGCTTATTGTCCGTTCCTGAGCTCCCAGTGAAACGAGGTTAACAAATGCTTAAAGATAGCGCGAAAGAGCAAGCGGTCGCTTTCGCCAAGGGGCGAATTGAAGAGCTGGACGCGGAGATTGCGCGGCTTGCAGCGGAGCGCCGGACGATGGTGCAGTTCGTGGCCACCACCACGGGCGAGCCCATAGACGAGATCGGGCACGCGCTTGAGGTGTCGACCACGGCACCGCAAAATGCCGCTGTCCCCACCTCGGAAGAGAGCAAAGCCTATCACAGCCGTCAGTTTAACCAGCGGGTCGTGGATGAGGCGGTTCAGATGATCGAGGAGAATGGGGAGCCCATGTCTGCCCCTGAGCTGCATCGCCGTCATTCGAAGCGAGACATCGTGCCGACCGAGGTCCTGTACCGGCTGCTCTACAACCGCGTCATCTCTGGTTCGCTAATGTCTTTGAACGGCGCGTTCTGGCTCGAAGGCAAGAATCCGCCCCCAGGTGATTGGGATCTGTCGACCGCAAAGCGCTCGAAGAAGTTCACCGAGGCAGCAGCAGACTGATTTTCTCGTTGAAAGCGAAAAAGCCACCCGCGCTGACGGGTGGCCCAACTCTTAGGCGGCCAGCTTCTTGACTTTGCGCCTGCTCAACGCTTCCCAATGTTTCCAGACACCGTAGTTAAAAGTGCCCTTTCGCCCAGGAAACTCGCTCTCCAAGAACTCAAGAATTCGATCAATCTGCGAATGCGCATACAGACGGCTCAGCGACCGCGAAACGGTCCTTCGATACTCATCGATCATATCGAAATCCCAGAAGATGTAGTCCGAGATCGACGTCGAAGCGACATGAACGGCCCAATCAAGCGCATCTCTCATGTTCGACCCGCGCACCGCGCTGAGGCAAATCTCCAGATCTGCGCCAAATTTCCCCATTACCCTCTCGAACTCAGCATCCGTCAGAAAATAGTGCCGAGTATCGACGCCTTCCTGGAACACCGACATAGGCAATTTGCCTCCTAGTCGATGTAGGATTTTCTCCGCTGTAATCTCCGGTGGCGCAAAGCCGCTAGGAAGACGATTAGCCCCCAGCAGCTTGCTGACGTCAAATTTTACGGCCATTTTCATCGAGCGCGTCCCCATCATAGGCGTCAACGTGGCGCCAATGATGAGCTCGCGAAGCGAGGCAAGCATCGGCATGTTTGCCGGATCGAATTCATTGGTTGGTGTCCGAAGCTGGTCAGCCAAGCGATCAAACGTCTCCAGAAGCGACTGCCTGCGACCGTTATCGAGGACCAATCGCGCATCGGGATTCGGCAAGTCTCGAAGCTTTGCCGTCACCATTTCCCACTCCTCCGTCAACTTGCGGTTGCGCGCTTCGATGAACTCCGCAGGGAGATTTTGGTTCGCGCTGTCAAATATTTGCTCGATCTTGTCACCGATTTTTTGCTTTTGTTCCAACAAATCTTTGCGTCGATCCGCACTCTCAGCACAGAATTTATCGAATTGATCCTGTACCTCCGCTTTGAACAATGCTTCCAAATTTTCGTTACAGAGCAGCGATCGTATGGCCTCGAAAGCCATATCTTCGACGAGTGCAATGGTGATGGCCCCCGTCTTGCACCTATTGTCGGGATCAAGGTCGATTGTCGTGTAATCGGCGCACGTAAATCCAGCGCGTTCGCTCGAACGCGCACCATACCGCCTCAGAGTCGCGCCACACGAGCTGCAGGTGATCTTGCCGTTCAAAAGGCCCGTTACCCTGCTAACTCTATTTCCCGTGTGAAATGTCATGTTGACGCGCTCCCACAACGCATCATCGATGATGCGAAGTTCCTCCTTGCGGAACACGGTCCACTCCGAGGGGTGCCGCAGCGCCTGCTTATTTTTACCCCTGTCGTCCTTCGTTGTTTTTATGCGGCCATAGATGTAAGTACCCGTGTAAATGGGATTCCTTAGCATCGAGGCGATGCTCTTCAGACTCTTCGGCAGAAGGTCGGGCCGAGGGCTCATTGCTCTCGCGCCGCGATAAATGTCAGCTACCGACATCCCTTTCACACGCTGGTTGAACATCCATTCAATTGTAGGCTGTGCCGTCTCATCGACGAGCCAAGCGCCTTTGAGGCGCGGATCGCGGATATAGCCGTACGGCATCTCCGAGATGATGCGCTCGTTGGCAAGCGCAATCCTTTTGCCACCATTCACGCGATCCCGCAGAAGCCGCTGGTGCTCGGTGGCCATCAAGCCGCGCAGCGCGACGTCCACATTCTCGACCGCCTTGCGCTCGGTGACGCTGTGAACTTCAATTCCCAGAGCGGCAAACTCGTCGGTGAGACCCGAAATGATGCCGAGCTTCCGACCCAGTCGGTCAACCGCTTCGACGATCAGAACGTTGATACGGCCAGCGCGAGCGTCCACCAAAAGTCTGTCAAGGCCGTCGCGATGGAGCACCTCACCGCTGACACCCGCATCAGCATAGCTATAGCTAATACCGCATTTGAACGTCTGCAGCGCGTACTCTTTCGCTCGCTCCATCTGTCGTTCAATCGAGTCGTTCTCGACTTCACTCGAACGGCGGCAATACACGGCCACTACGGGCGTTCGGGTAGCAAGCGCGCTAGCCGGGGCGGTGAGCTCTGCCAGCTTCATCTGCTGATTGAAGACCCCCGCTGCGGGGAAAAGGTCCATCAACGCAACTGCGTTTCGCTTCAGTTCGGGCGTCATCGTAAATTTCCTTGGAGGGCACGATGCGCCTGGCCGCTCTCTGGGGCGCGCTATCGTGTCAAAAATGAGAAGAGGTAAATTCGGGATCCTCGGATAGAGGATCCCGAGATGGAGGATGCGTCAGACATCGTCGCCCTCCATGTTCTGGCGCCGCTCGCGAGCTTCCATCTTGCCCAGCTGCCTGCGCTTAGGGTGAAGCTCTCGAACCGCCTCATCAAGGTTTTGCGAAGTTTGATAATCCTGAAACGGATCATCCTCTGCTGTGCAAAGTATCTCGACGTTGCTCTGCTCCAAGCGGCTCATCAACGCCAGCAGAGCCTTCTTGCTGCGCCCCAAACGGTCGAGATTTTCGACCATAACGAGGTCGACAGCACCCGAGTTGGCGTCGGTAACCAGACGCTCAAGCGCCGGCCGCTCCGAGCTGCCTTCGTCGCAGTAGATCTTCAAGTCGCTGGTACTGAAGTTTTTTCTCCAGTACGCTCGGGCGCTGTCCATCTGCCTGGCAACACTATTTTCGTTGAACCTAGCGGTCCGGATATATACCGCCAGTTTCACCGGCGCTGCTATCGGTTGGGTCATGTGCGTATCTCCTTTGGGGCACGTTTTTAAATTGCATATGAAACGTGGTTAGTCAATCCGGCTCGCACTTTTCATCCTCGGTCTGCCTCAGAGCGTGATACGGTCACTACCTGGGCATCGTTCGTTGAGGGGTTGTCATCACGCTGCGAGAACGGACGGAGGGCCTCAAAATACCTGCGCCTCGCCTCATAGAGTGCCAGCATCCTGATGAGTTCGGGCGCGCGCGATTGCGCGAACGACCCGCGCCCCTGCCCGGGCGGCTGTCGCGATCGTTTCATGGGGAGTCCTTTGCCTGCCTCGCAGGCGGCGACGCGCAAGGCGCCGTTTGCCCCGGCATGGCCGAAGCACGAGCGCGACCGGTCGCCGGCAAACTAGGCTGTGTGGAAAGGTTTTTGGGAGATCGCTGCCAGCCCGCAGGAGACAGTCGACGCTCACTTGTAACGTGAAATCGTTATTCGATAGTTAAAGGGATCTGAGCCCTTAAAACTGGATCTCTTTGGGTTACAGTTCGCGCGTCGTTTCCCATGACGCTTGCCGTGGAAATCGCGTCGTCGCCTTACGACACGTTCTAGCTCGTCGCGGCGCACATATCCGACCCGAACCCGATCCAGGTGCGCTGAACCGCCCCGTCGATCGCTCCCAGTTTCAGCCGCCCCCCCCGCCTCAAGGAACTGCCGCTCGTCCACGGTGGTGTCGCGGCTAAGCACGGGTTGCGATGCGGGAACCTGCCGAACCGTCGAACGATGTCCTCGTGGATCCGTGCGTAACGGAGCGCCTCGCCTCCGAGCGACGAGCAGAGCTCGACGCCGAGCAGCTGGCCGGCGTGATCCTCGGAATGCTCGAACGGAAGGACTAAGAAGTTTTTACCTATCGATAGATTGACGGCTTGTACAGGACCGGGCTCGGAATCGCGGGGCGGCGGAGGGGGCAGGCGTGCGGATCATCCGCGTTTCGGGGCGCCAGACGATACGGGCGAAAGCTCATCCGCGGAACGGGACGGACGACGAGCGCACCGGCACATCGTCGTAGCCCTTCGCTTCGAGGAACATCTCGACGCTGCGGCGCGTAAGCTCGACGTCATGACCGGGGCCAACCCGAACATACTTGAGGGGAAGTCGAGCGGCCGGGATCTCAATGTACGGCACCAGGATATTGCCTGCCGGACGAAAGCGGAGACCTTCCGGCAGCTCGGCGTGCTGGACGACAAGACGCCATTCGAGCTCGTTCTCGAAGCCCTTGTGCTTGAAGCGTGGGATGAGCTCGCTGATCAGGTCGAATACCTTCCTTCGTTTCGCTTCCGCTGACATCGCGACGAATTCGTTCGCGTCAATCGAGAGGAGCCGCGTCTGCAAGCTCTCGCGCATGGCGCTTTTGCCCTTGACCAGGCCGTATTGGACGGGAGCGAGGAACGACGTCGCGTGCGCGTTCATCCGTTCGAGACCTTCGCGGTCGAACACGAGGCAGATGCCTTGGTCCCTGCCGCCGTAGCCTCGCCATTGGCTCAATAGGTCCGATCTCTCGCAGAAGCAGGCGGCGTAGGTGTTCGGCAGACGTCCGTCCTCGATCTCGCCCCCGACCTTTTCGATCGCCGGTTTCCACGGCTTGAGCTTGGCGTCCCCGACCATCTTCGCCAGCGCGTCCTGCGCGCATTTCAGCCCGTGGAGAAGCTCCTCCCTGTCGTTGAGAAAAGCGACGTTGGAGGCCCGAACGGCGGATCCTTCCAGGATGCCGTGCAGGCCGGCGAGGTTGGTATAATGACTCAATGTGGTTACCGTCCGAGCCGGGACTGTAAGCGTCGAGCGCACCGGCATGGGTTTGGCGCGCGAAGGGCTAGCTGTGAGCATCGATGGATCCTGGAAGCGAGCCGTTGCGTTCAGGCGAGGTCGCGAAAGCGGGTCGCGTAGATGTGTCCGAGCCGATCGATCATCGACGCATATCGATGGATGTCCCCGACCGGCGGGTCGGGCGGGTCGGTCACGAGGGTGACGGGAGATCCGTCGTTGGTGCAGTCGATCACGACGATTGCGAGCGCGTCGTAACCGACGTCCCCGATGCGCGACCGCCGCGGGAGCTGGCGGACCTTATCCACGGCGAGCCGAGCGTCGCGCGGTTGGTCGTGCGAGCTCCACTCCGGTGCGTTCGCCCGGTTCCGCTTGTTCATGTCCGGGCTTAGATAGCGTTCGGCGGCGTTGACCATGGCGAAGCCCGCAGCGATCGCCTGGTCGCTCGCGCCGTGGATGGTGAGATGCGAGGAGTTTAGCTCGTCGTAGAGGCGCGGCAAGGCGCGCTGATGGGCGGTCATGCAGGCTTTGGCCTCAAGCGCCATCAAAACGGAGCCGACCTCTGCCCGGTGCAGGATTGGCAATGCGTCGAACTCGGCCTGCTCAGCGAGCGTCAGGTCGATGCCGTAGTCGGCTCCCAGGCTCGCCAACGTCCGCTTCTTGCCGGCGGGCAGCTCCGCGGACGGCGTACAGAGAACGAGATCGAGGTCCTTCGTGCGATCGCGCACGAAATCCCGCATGGCGTGGTTGATCCCAAATGCTACGCGTCCCTCGCCGACGTGGCGCCGCAGCAGGGGGCTCGTACGCAGGAGATCGAACACAACGCCCCAGCATGCGACCTTGGAATGATGGTCGCTGCGAGAATGGTACTGCCAGGGATTGCCGTATCGGTCCTCTCGCGTCGTCTTCGAAAGGGTGCGCACTAGTATGTCGGGCCCGAACATTCGTCGCCTTCGGAATCACCGTGGGAGTCGTAACTCTCTACCGGAATCCCGTTCGGCGATAGTCGGCGAACGACGGACCGGCCACCGCCATAGGCCGCCGGACCTCGCGGCGCAAAGCTTTCTCAGGTCCCTGCAACGCCGCCGCTCGGGTGCGGAGCGGCGTTTACCTGGGCTCCCGCCTACGCGATCGCGTCGGAGAGACTCTTCGAGGCCTTGAACTTGACGACCCTCTTGGCGGGGATGTCGACCTTTGCGCCATTGGAGGGATTCGTCCCGGTACGGGCGGCGCGCTCCGCGACCTTGAGCTTGGCGAGATCGCCCAGGACCACCTCTTCGCCGGTCCTCAGCGTTTCCGTCGCGATTTCTGTCGTAGCAGCTAGGATTTCGGCGATGGCCGCCTTGGGCTTTCCTGTCTTTGCCGCGATCGCTGCTATGAGTTCGTTCTTGGTCATTCACGTTTCCCCTGTCGCGCCCGTTGATGGTCGGCTCGGATCGACGTTTGGTATCCGTGATCTGGTGTGAAAAGCAATCCCGAACGATGGGGATGCCCCAGTGCAACCGCCGTCCAGACAGGCACGCTTCCAGGCTACGAGCGTGGACGGCAACAATCTTAGCGTGACCGGATGTAACCAGCGCTCACGCCTCGTCCGGAGAAAGGACGGTGACCGTCGAACGCGGCGGCGCTCCGGCTAGGGGGGATCTTGCGGCGCCGCGAAAGAGCGTCGAAGTGGCATCCCAGGATCAGGCGAGCCGATTCTCTGGCGAGGGCGCCGCGAGTAGTTTGACCTCGACCTGTTCGGGGCTTCGTCCCAACACCAGACGCTGATGCTCCTCGAGCAAAGCGGTACGGAATTCGGCTGGCGCGCCCTTGGGCAGGGTCTTGACGACGTCGAGAACCGCGGCCGCCTCTCGCTGTCGCGTTTCGTAGGCTTTTTCCGCCTTGAAGCCGTCTGTTGCGCGATAGACCAGAAGGGATCCGGTCACGCCGAGCCCTAGACCGATCGGTCCGAGCACGGCGAACGACGCAGGCAATACGATCAAGCTCGTCGCGTATGCCAAGGCGACGCCCATGAAGCCGCCGAAGGTGCCGACGAGTGTCGACGTGCTCTGGCTCGATAGGAAAGCGCCCGTTTTTGCGACGTCGGCCAGTGCCTTGCTACCCGCGGTAATCGCGGAGCGAAGCTGATTCTTCGCAAGTTCGGCTTGCCCGTTCACGGTTCGAAATCCGATGCCGGGCGCGGACGGAGGGCCTCCTCAAGCTGCCAACTCGCGGATCTGATCTGGAGCCGGAGCACCCAAAGTCGGAAGGCGTGGAGGAAGACGCCCGCTACGGCAGCCAGAAACCCAGTCGCGACGAGCGCCCGATATTCGAACACGAAGCCCGGAAGGTCGACGCTAGAAAATCCCGACCGGGAATATGCGGCGGCGACGAACAGCAGTCCGCAGCTAAACACCGTCGCGAACATCATCAGCACAAGTCGGTATCGTGCTCGCAGGATCGTTTCCGCCAACCGGACCCTGTGCGCCATGTCCTGGGCCGTCGCCTGGAGATCGAGCAGCTCGGAATCGAGCTCCGATTCCTTCGCCGCACGAACGGGTACGGCCGTTCGCCTCTTTTTCGGATCGTCGATCATCGCTCTTTTTGTTGGTCAAAACGAAGGAATTGTCTAGCGTTCGGGCGCGGGAGACGCAGCGTTTCCCGCGGGTTCGGGTTCGACGGAGCGGCCTCGTCGTCATCGGAGCGAGACGCACCTGATCGCTGCACGACCACTGACGCTGCGGTGCGAGCATGCGTCCCCCATCGACGGCCTCCATTCCTGTCGGTACGGTATCGTCTCGTTACACGAGCCGATCGCGGCCCCATGGCCAAGCACGCGTATGGCGGGAATGCTCGACGGCCCGGAGGTCGAGGTCGCGCGCGACCGTGGGCGGGAGATGTACATGAGCCGTTCGAAGCGCATCCTCTTCGGCGACGATCCCGCCGACGACGCAGCCAGGACCGCGATTGCAATCGCGGCAGCACGCATGATCGGCGAGTTTCCCTGCAAGGTCGCGACGCGCCGAAAGAACCGGCTCGGTTCGGCTCCCAGGTGGGATCCGTTCTGGGCGAACGCCGTGACGCGCGCGGCGCGGCAACTCTGGATCGAGGTGATTCAGGTCAACGACCAGATCTGCGCGCGCACCCAGGACGAGGCCGCGAAGATCAAGGAAACGGCCGAGCGCCTATGGGAAGAGGCGCGCGCCGACTTCGAGGGGAAACGGAACGGCCGTCGTTGAAGACGAGGCAGCGGCGAGCCCCAATCCGTATGCGCCACACGACGGCTCGTCTCAATCGGCCGCTGGAGCACTTCTTAGGGCCTGATGGCCAAGCTCGCGGCCAGCGTCATTTCCAGCGTGTCGAGAGAGCGAGTCTCGCATTCCCAAACGATTGCGACGCGGAACCCTCGTCCTCGCAACGCACGCACCGCGGCGACGTCGCGGCGACGGTTGCGTTCGAACTTATCCTTCCAAAACGCGGCGTTCGTCCGCGGCACCGTCGCCCGCGAACAGTTGGTATGGTGGTGCCAATAGCACCCGTTGACGAAGATCGCCCAGCGACGACGCTTATTGGCGAAGTCCGGGCTTCCCGGTAACGTTCGAACGTTGCGGCGGTAGCCGAGTCCCATGCGTCGCAAGGCGGCCGCGACGGCGTCTTCAGGTGGAGTGCCCGACGTCCGAACGCGGCGCATCCATTCGCTGCGAGCGGGATCTACGGGCGCTTCGTATTTCATTCCGCTGCGATCGCGTACGCTCCGGCGGCGCGTTCGGCGTTCATGAGATGGGCCCTGACCCGCTCTCGGAAACCGGGAACGAAGCGCAGCTGGCTCCTGTCCGTTCGGGAGAGGAAGCCCTTCGTCGCCCTAATCGACAGAGGCTTGCCCGCATGCTCCAAGAATTCCGCAAGCGGCTGCCTTTGGCGCCAGACGGGATAGGCTCCGATCTCCACGCGATGTCTACGGGTGCCGTCGAATCTGGCGGCACGCGGCCAGCGGCCGTCACCGGGCAAATCGCGGTCTCGGGCCGGATCGTAGGTTCCGGGGGAGGCTAGCCTGCCGCCGAGCCACGCGGCCATCGGCTTGGTGACCGCGTTCCCCACGAGGGACCACCGGATCGAACCGCGTGCGACCGCTTCGGCCGGCGCGGTCCAATCGACTTCCAGCCCCTGGAGGCGTTCGGCGTCGCGAATGTCGGGCGTAACCACCCTTCCGTCGGGCAAAAGGATCGCCGGCGGCGATGCGATGCCGACGGTCGAGCCGTTCTTCAGCGTCGGCACGGCGTCCGGCGCCCAGCCCAAACCCCGAACGCCCTCGGTCCAATAGAAGCCGTGGGCATGGGTGTCCAAGGCGGTCGCGACGTCTGTCACAGGGACGTCGTCCACGCAGACGACGGCGGCGGGATCCACGTCGGACGTCGTCGCGACCACGACGACGCGCTCCCTGCGCTGGGGCAGAAACGAGCGCGAATTGACGACCCTGTAAGCCCACCGATAGCCGCGCTCTTCCAGTGCCTCCACCAAGATCCTCATCCCCTTGCCGCGATCCAGCTGAAGCATGAACGGGACGTTCTCCAGGACGACCCACGGCACCCTGCGACGGTCCAAGAGACGAAAGACGTGACCTACCAGCCCGGATCGCTCTCCGACAATGCCCTTGGTCAACCCGGCTTGACTGAGGTCCTGGCACGGGAATCCGGCGGCCACCACTTCGGCCGAAGCCGGCAAGTCCGGCAGGTCTACGACGTCACGCCAGAGGTCGACGCCGGGGAAACGCGTCGCGAGGACCGCCCGTGCCGGTTCCCAGACCTCGCAAAGCAGATCCGTCGTGTGACCGGCTTCCGCCAATCCCCCTTCCATGCCTCCGATGCCGGCGAATAGTCCCGCGATACGCATCTTTCCCTCCGAGCGCGTTGTCGCGCCCGCACCGAATCCAGATGCGATTGTCCCCGCCGGCGCAGCGAATGACAACAGGGGCCTGTCTCCTCCGCTGCGGAAATCCGCCGCAACATCGCTAGGCGATCATCTCCTTTTTGTCGTTTCCCGTCTGCATTCGAGGCTTTGCGCCGCAGGTGACGTATATTTGCCTATCGATAGGGAGGTGACGCTTTTCGCCGTGGCGAGATGATGAAGATTCGACTGCGCGACGCCTCCGAACCCCTCCGTACCCGAAAGGAATTCGCCGACCCAGTGAGCTCCTAACCCAGCAAGGCTTCCTCCCAGGTTTGGCGCAGTTGCATGGCGAAACTGCGAACGACGAGGAACGAAGCGGACAAGTCTGGCTGGAAGAGACCCTGCGGAGCGTCGCTGAGATCGCAAGCCGCCGACCGAAAGCCCCTCTCCCGCGTGCGGCCGATCGCCGGAACGCGCATTAGAGCGCCTGGCCGGCCGTCGGCGAACATGATGCGCTAAACGCCCCTGCATTCTTTCGTCGTCGAAGGCACGACTTGCGCGTGGCGCGGCGCCAGCCAACGGAGCCGAGGAAGTTCGCCGACGAACAGATCGAGTGCAGAGATCGGGACTATCGCCTGATCCTCGGTTTCGCGCGTCCCCTGCATCCAAGGGGCGCCGGTTACGCAAACACCGACCACCTCGTTCGCCGTGCCGACGGCCGGTCCACCGCTCATTCCGGCAACGATGCCCGCATTGGTCAGCAGGCGCCTCACCCCTCCCCGGGCCATCCGGTGCGCGACCACGACGCCGGGGGAGAGTGTACAGGTGTCGCCCAAGCGATAGTTGGGGAACCCGCACACTGCCACGTGAGCCTGCAAGGGGACCTCCGTGAGCGACATGGGCCGTAGCGGCGCGAACGCGGGTCCGTCGGATTGAAAGACGGCCAGATCGAGGGCCTTGTTAGCGACGACGTTCTTGATCGTTAATTTGACCGATGGCTCGGAGGAGTGGAACAATTCGACGTCGGCGAGCGGTTCGCCCTTCTCATCGCGCAGCACGTGATCGCACGTGACGAAGCCGTATCCCTCGAGTTGGAACGCCGTACCCTGCGCGCTCGCGCTCGGGCTTTCCAATATCCAGCATGCCTTCGAGATCGCCTCGACCGAATATTGCGGCGGCTCCGGCAACGCTCGTCGAACGCGCTCCGCGTTCAGTTTCTCCGCCATGGTGAGCGGCTCGTCGTTGAGCCAGTCGAGCAACTGTCTCCTCAACCCTCCGAGATCGACGCTATGGCCTTTCACGGTCCCGACCCAGAGGAACGAGTCCAGACCGTAGCGATGAACGAGAGCCGGAGATCCCCGGAGCTCCCCGTAACTTGTCTTGCCGGCCGCCGCCGACTTGATCGTTTGGAATTCACCCTCGTCGAGAGTTCCGAACGAGTCGACCGACGACGGGGACCCGGCGTTCCATGTCAGGACGAGCGTGGTGTCGTCGTGCCGAGCGAGAACGCGCCAAGGAGTGCGTCCAGGCAGGTCATGCTTGAGTTCGGGAAGCGATCCGTCGATCGCTTCGACCATCAATCGGCGCGCCCACGATCCGAGCTGATATCCCCAATCCTTGGGCAGTTCCCAGAAATCGCCGTCCGCTTGCTCGACCAATTTCGCCCTCGCCATGACTTACCGATAATCGCACCGGCGCGCGTGATCGAAAAATGCTCGATCCAGGCGTTGCCTAGACGTCCGCGAAAGCCGGATAAGCGCAACCGCCAGATCAAGCCTCAATCCGATCACGGCGTACTTCGCATCATCCCTTCACGGTCCCCCTTCGTTACCCCAGCGCGATCGGAGGGGCGCTTACGGCTGCAAGGCTTACGCGAATTCTCACATTGGCTACGCCGCGGGCTTTCGTCGGTTGACCGATTTTGCTGACGAAGGAGTCTTGATCATCGGCGGCACGCCTTGCGGCATCGGAATGACGTTCCCCTTGATGGCGCCGTAGTAGCCCCAGAGCAACTGGGCGGCGATCGCCCGGTTCGGACGCCAGCGTTCGGCCCGCTCATACATGCCTTCGGTAGACAGCCTGCACGGGGATGCGTCGAGGATGCGAAGGGCTTCCTGAAGCGCGACGTCGGCGGCGGGGAACACGTCCGTGCGTCCCTCGCACCCCATCAGGTAAGCCTCGGCGGTCCATCGGCCGACGCCCTTCAATTCGACGAGTTTGGCGCAAGCGGCCTCATCGTCGAGGCTCTCCAATTCCGCTAGCACGACGTCGCCGTCCGCATGCGCTTTCGCAATCCCGAGAATGTATTTGGCTTTCGGCAGCGACAGTCCGAACGATCGAAGTTGCTGGATGTCGTGGGCGAGAATGGTCTCGACGTGGATACCGCCGATGCCGTCTTCCAACCGCTTGAAGATGGCTTTCGCCGATGTAACCGACACCTGTTGCTCCACGATCAACGAAACGAGTCCGCGAAAGCCTTTCCCTTTCGTCCACCAAGAGAATGGTGGCGTCACGCCATTCGCTTTCGCCAGGGCCGGGTCTTTCGCCGCCAGCTCCGCTCGAACGGTATCGATCTCTTCCTGCACCAACGCCTTGAAAGCCTCAATCATCGCTCATCAATTATCTATCGATCGATATATCGATTGACGATACCGACATCGCCCAGCAACGGTCAATATCGGGCGTCCGAATAGCTTTAGTCGCTGAAAGCGAGGCGATCAGCCTTCGATTCGCTTCTTCAATTTGACGTAGGCGCTTTCGTCGTCCGCCTTTACGAAATCGAGCAATGCAGCGCGATAGGAAACGAGCCTTTCCAAATCCATACGCTTTCGTCGATATTTCGCAGGCTTCCGGGCGCCTTCGAGCGCTTTTATCTGATCGGTCAGATTGAGAATTTCGTCGCGCGCCTGCGTGGGTGTGGGCGCTTTGAGCCGACGGGCTCCGACGGCGAACGCCTTCTTCGAAGATCCTCCGCTGGCCGGCCCCGTATAATCGTGACGATGTTTGAACCTATTTTTGATCGTCGCCCTGGCGGCGAAGATGGTCGCTCGATTGACGCGATACGTGCGCGCTCCGGCCCCAAGCTCTTTCACCTGCTTGAGAACCGCAGTCCACGCTCTCTGTTTGACGCCGTCGGCCGGCGCAGCGATTTTCGCCTGGGGAGTTCGGGTAGGCTCCGGACGGGACACCGAACCGATGGCGCCTTTCGGTTGCGAGGGCGTAACACGTCCTTCTTCGACGAGTATCTTCTCGACCTGCGCGCGATGGGCTTCCCGGGCGGCGCGACCGAGCTTTCGAGCCTCGTCCAGATCGGAGACCTCGACGATCGTCAAATCCGATCGACCGTCGAGGCGTCGCGAGATCAGATACAGGTCGTTGATCACCTCGCCTCCCATGATCGGATATGCGACCGGCTCGGGTCCGACCATGACGATCAGCTCGGCCTGACCCGAAATCATCGCTCTCATGGATCGATCTCCAATTTCGCACCCACGGTGCGCAGCTTCGCCCGGACACTCTGCCACATGGCCTCGTCATCGGCCGAGGGAGGAGGCCCTGAAATGGTTTCGATCGCGGACAAGTGGAGGGCCCCGTAAACGTGCGCTTCAATGAAATCCGCTGGATCTTCCTGAAATCGCTCTCGCAGCAGGAGCTTGCCGAGATCCGCGTCACTCATCCCCTGTCGCAACACGCCTCCCAGCTTGGCCTCCACCAACAACCCGCGATCGTTCCAGGTTGCTCTTCGACCTGCGGGAATGTCGGACGGCACGACGACTTTGTGCTGCCGGCAAAAATAATACGCGTTCGTTTCCAGGAAGGCCACTCGATGACCGACGGCTTTCGAATGAAACTTAACCTTATAGGGTCCGTATTCGGTCAAATTCTGCGTTCCGGTATCGAGATAGCAAAAGTTGATTTCTTTCGAGAAATTCGGATTCACGTTGTGCTCGAACGCGACTCGGGCATCGTTGAACTCGTCCGGAAATATTCGCCGGCCGTTCGATACCTGCTCGAGCCACCCTTTGAACATTTGATCGGGCCTATGACACCAATCGAAAAGCACCGCGAGGTCGCGATTGAAGGCGATTGTCGCATCGGTCAGCATATCGAGCAGTCGCGAGAGCTCCACGGATGCACCCGCTTTTTTCGCAGCACGCCGGCTCTTAATTGCCCGAATGCGAAGTGCTTCGCGCTCCCTTGCTGTGCGCGCCTTTCGGACGTTTGGAAAATCGTGCGCCGACATGCATCGAACGCAGGAATATTCGTAGGGGTGGACGTCGGCACCGCAGACTTTGCACCTTATCGTCACGCGAAGCTCCGAACGCCGATCCCGAGCTCCCAACGGGGGTTGGATTTGCGCCGCCAGTCTCGGTCGAATCGCTCCCGATGGTCCCGATTCATTGTGTTGCGTGGCCCTGTGTCGCGCAAGCGTCGGGCGACGCCCCTCCCCCTCCGCCACGTCATCGAAGCGCTCTCGTCCCGGCTAGGAGCTCTCCGGCTCGCGAGACTGTCGTTCGGCGCCGGAGCGATCGTTTGGCACTGAGCGCACCACTCCGCGTAGAAGTCCACGACCACGGGCTTCGCCGCGCCGAGCAATTCCATCTCGAAGTTGCGATCGGTAATTTTTTGCGTCGTCATTCTGGCTGTCGCGTTCGTTGCAGGATTTGCATGTCGATGCTATCTCTCTATCGATAGATATACGATCGAGGGATTGTTTCCAGGATGCGATTCTTGCGCTCGCGAACGCCGATCCCAAGACCCGAGGTTGAAACCTCCTATGACGATGGTCGTGTGACCCTCCCGCTGAGAGACCGCGCGGCGACCGGAGGCCTAGTTGCCGTCGCAGAGCCGGGGCGCTGTCGGTCGTCGGTCGCTCCTTGAAGCGATCGACGGCTTACCGGTTGCATCCTTGCGAAACCGCCCGGACACGCAAGGAAGGGGAGTCGTTCCCGATGCCGTCGCCTCGCAGGAACGACGCCTCGCTGCGCCCCGCGCGCAAGCGTGCGATCATCGATTGCGCCCAATCTCTGATTGGACAGATCGGGTACGATCGCATGACCATAACCGACGTTGCGGAACGCTTCGGGTTCTCGAAGTCCTACGTCTACAAGTTCTTCGATTCCAAGCGCGACGTCGGGGACGCGGTGGTCGCAAGGATCCTCTCGGGTATAAGTGACGCTGCGACCGAGAGGGCGGAGCGAGCGGCGGTGGGACCGGACCGGCTACGGACGTTCGTGGTCGAATGTTGCTTTCTTTACGAACGCGCCGCGCTCGGAAATAGATACGTCGCCGAGCTTCTTGCCCAAAGCTTTCGCGAGGGGTGGCGAGCGTCGGCCGACCATGATGCCTGGTTAGCGCACTCAGCCAGGACGTTGGTCGTCGACGGTCGTGTCGCTGGCCAATTCGACCGCCAAAGTTCGCCGGAACGGGTCGCCGCGGCCACTAGGTTGCTTCTTGTCGGATTCCGGCCTCCGGCGAGATTGCGTCCTGACAGGCAGAACCTCGTTCAGGACGTCGAACTCGCCGCCGACCTAGTCGTTTCATGCGCCGTCGGCAAAGCCTTGGATCCGCGGGACTGTTCACCGACGCTTTGATCCAGTCGATCGTCCCGCTGGCTCGTGTCCGGAGGATCCAACCAGCTACCCCAGATGCGCGCCACCGTACGTCCTCTTGCCACTATCCTGATCGATCGATAGATAGCCTCCATGCTGAACGAGATTTACGCTCCTTACTCCGTAGGCGGTCGTGAAGACGCGCTCGACGCCAGGGCCATCGAAGCTATGTTCGCGGATGTCTGCGTGCACCCTCACTGGCTCGCGAAACCGGTCCAACGGCGGGCGCTCGAACGCATCTATGAACTGGGAAGCCGGCCGATCGCCAGCGAAGTGGCGGCGCGCGTGCGACTCGTCTTCGTCGTAACCGACAGTGCGAAATCACGACTGGCGCAGGCTGTCGGAGCGACCGCAAAGGATCAGATCCTAGCGGCACCTGCGACCGTGATCGTCTGCCGTAAGACGACGGAGGCGTCCGCCTCGATTTCCGACACCGCTACCGACGACGGTCTGCTCGGTGCGCCTTTCGTGTTCGCCGCACGAGCGATCGGTCTGCGCGTTTGCGTGGCGTCTGTCATCGACCGACCGGCGGTCGACGGCGCCTTCCTGTTCGGTACTTCCGATCGGTCCCTGTTCGCATTCGGCGTGGGCGAAGCCGTCGATCTCGCGACTCGAGTCAGGCCCAACGTCGCCGGCTTCGACCAGGCGTGCGACGTCCTATGACGTAGCCTTGGGCGGTGATTTCCAAGGAAGGACGTCCCTCTTCCGCTATCCCAAACGCAACGAAAGCAAGCAAAGTGTCGGAAAAAATCGTCGATAACCGCGACGAAGGTCGGTTCGAACTGACGGTCGGAAGTGAATTGGCCACCACTCACTATTCGCTCGAACAGGGAGTGTGCATCCTTCATCGTACGGATCTCCCCGCGTCGATGATGGGCAGAGGCTACGGGAATCGATTGGCGACGGGCGTATTCGAGCTGTTGAAGGCGCGAGGTCTCAAGGTCGAAGCCCGGTGCAGCTATCAGGCGGCGTTTGCCGCCTGGCATCCGGAGTACGACGCGATGCTGGTCGATTGAGGCCGCGAGCGGTGGACGGATCCTCGTTCCTAAACGCGGAATTAAGTGCTGCGGTCGCCGCAGAATGCTTCGCCGCCTTGTCGACGCCTGCACGCGTCGAGTTGCTAGCCATCCTCCTGGATGCGGGGGCTGAAGGGCTTACGGTTGGCGAACTTCGTCGGCGAACCGCGATCCGACCATCCACTCTCTCGCACCATTTGAAAACCTTGCGCGAAGCCGGGTTGATGTCCCAGGAGCGGCGTTCCACGCAGCGGATATGCCGTATTTCCGATCGGCGACTGCACGAGTTGGTCCAATTCCTGTCGGACGGCGGGCTCGGCATGGCTTAAATCTCCCTCTTCGATGTTTGCAGCGACCGTCCTCTCGGACATGGATGTTCGCATGTTGGGAAAGAAAAGCGGGGGGCCTCGAGTGAAACGAACGATCAGCCTCGATCACGTCGGCCATTTCGTCGTCGATCCGATCGCAGCGTCGCGCGATCTCCGCGAGCTCGGGTTCGTCACCACTCCCTTCGAAGCTCATCGAAATTCCGACGGCTCGCTGACCGGTACCGGTAACGTGTGCGCAATGTTGGAGCACGGTTACCTGGAGGTGCTGGGCCGTACCGCGGATACGCAGCTCGGGCTCGAACTAGCCGCGGCCGTGTCGGATCGACAAGGCGTTCACTTGCTTGCCTTCGAAGCTTCGAACGCGGCGGCTGAGCACGAACGTTTGGAGACTTCCGGCTTCTCGACGCGTCCACTCGTCGATCTTCGTCGCCCTACGATGGTCGACGGGGAGGAACGCGTTGCAGCGTTTGTCGTCGCCCGAGTGGAAAGCGGGCAAATGGCCGAAGGCCGCATCCAATTCGTGACGCACCTTTCTCCAGAATTGGTCTGGCGTCCGGAGTTGACCCGTCAACCCAACGGGGTGAGATCCCTCTGCTCGGCCCTCATTCTTTCGGACGACGTGCCCGGGACCCTGGATCGGTACGCTCGTTTTCTCGGTGTCCCTCCCACGGGTTCGTCGCACGTCGATCTGACTCGCGGCCGGCTCGTCTTTTGCGAGGCGAGACGGTTTCGCGATGCGATCGGCCACGAAGTCGGTCCCGCCGGTTCGATCGCGGCTTACCACCTGAAAGTCGCTTCCCTTCGAGACGCGGCCCTCCTGGCGCAGAGCGCAGGGCTTCGCGTCGTCGAGCTCGCAAAGGCGTTGCTTTGTCCATTTCCAGCCTCCCTAGGAGTGGGCCATTGGATCCTGACAGAGGGCTCCACCTTCGACATCGAGACGTTCGTGTAACGCGTCTCGCCGACTCGGCGCCGCAGTGCTCGCTGGCCGAACGAAGTTTGGCCCTGTCGAAGCGCGCCTCCGTCGACGGGAGTTGCTTTCGATCGTCGGTGACTTCACGCATCTTGCGGGGATCGGGCCCGCGCAGGGACCTTGAGCAGGGATGTGCTCCGAAATGCAGATCGACAAGATCGACGCCGCGATCCTTCGCCAAGTGCAGGCGAACAATCGACTGACTTCGGACGTGCTCGGGCCGCTCGTCGGCCTGTCTCCTTCGGCGTGTCAGCGACGCCTCAAACGCCTTCGGGCTGAAGGGATCATCGAGGCCGACGTCTCCGTCGTAACACCTAAGGCCGTAGGTAGGCCCGTCTCCATGCTGGTCCTCGTGTCACTTGAGAGGGAGCGCGCCGACATCGTCGACCGCTTCAAGGCTTCTATACGGTCCACCGATGAGGTCATGATCGGTTTCTACGTGACCGGCGAGGCCGACTTCGTCCTCGTCGTCACCGCCAAGGACATGGAGGACTACGAACGTTTCACCCGCCGCTTCTTTTATGACAACCACGACATCAAGGGTTTCAAGACGTTGGTCGTCATGGATCGCGTCAAGGCAGGCTTCACGATGCCGATCGAACCGAGCGACTTCGCGCGTTAGGCCAAACGCGCCGCGAATTTTGCGCCCCAGCAACGTACGGCGCTCGATTTCAGCGTCCTGAAGCGATCATCGCGGAAATTCCGCGCCTTGGGGGCGCTGAACGCCTCAAGTCAGACGACGAGGCGAGCTAAATTCCTGGTTACCGCGGAGCGTTCCGGCCGGCACAACGGGGACATCGATGCAAGGGAAGGCGAAACGGGCTCTGAGCGAACTCAAGCGTCCTGACCTCTTGCGAACGGGCCCCCACGTAGCCGCCGCGTGGCTGCGACGGGATGCGTTCCAGACTGTGGAGGATCCGGCCACGGGCGAAGCCATCGCCGAGGTCAGCTCATGCTCCGCTGGGGACGTCTCGTTCGCCGTGGAACGCGCGGCCGAGGCGTTTGGCCCTTGGAGCCGTACGTTGCCGAGGCACCGCGGAGAAATTCTGACGCGATGGGCCCGCGCGATCCGGGAGAACGAGGACGACCTCGCGGTCATCGCCACCTGCGAGCAGGGGAAACCTCTCGCCGAATCCCGTGGCGAGGTCGCCTACGCCGCGGATTTCCTGGACTGGTACGCAGGGGAAGCCGAGCGCGCGTACGGTGAGACGCTTCCAAGTCACCTACCGTCGAGTCGGATGTCGGTCTTGCAGCAACCGGTCGGCGCGACGGTGGCCATAACTCCTTGGAACTTCCCGCTGGCCATGATCACGCGAAAGGCTGGGGCGGCCCTCGCCGCCGGCTGCACGATGATCGTCAAGTCCGCGCCCGAGACACCTCTGTCGGCGCTTGCGCTCGCCGTCTTGGCCGAAGAGGCGAATTTCCCTCCCTCGGTCCTGCAGTTCCTCACGGGCGATGCGCCTGCGGTGGCGAGCCAGTTGCTTCGGGAACCGGCGATACGAGCTTTCTCGTTCACCGGCTCGACGGGTGTCGGTCGACTTTTGCTCGGCATGGCCGCCCCCACCATAAAGCGTGCGTCGCTGGAACTGGGAGGCAATGCCCCGTTCCTCGTGTTCGCCGACGCCGATCTTGATCGCGCAGTGAGCGGTGCAATCGCCGCAAAATTCGCGACGTCGGGCCAGGACTGCCTGGCGGCGAACCGGATCTACGTCCAAAGAAAAATCTACCCCGCCTTCGTCGAGGCGTTCTCGCAGGCCACGGCCGCGATGCGGACCGGGCACGGCCTTTCGCCCGAAACCGGCATCGGCCCGATGACGCGCCCGAGCGCGGTGGACAAATGCAGGCGTATGGTCGAGGCGGCGCTGCGCGGAGGCGCGAGGGTGGCGGCGGGCGGAATGCCGTCTTCGCTCGGCGAGCGGTTCGTGGAGCCCACCGTGCTCTACGACGTCGACGACGCGATGGACGTCGCGTCGGAAGAGGTCTTCGGCCCCGTGGCAGCGATCGCGCCTTTCGACGTCGAGGAGGAAGTCATACGTCGCGCCAACGCGACCGAGATGGGCTTGGCCGCTTACGTCTACACCGACGACCTCAATCGCACGCTACGGGTCACAGAGGCCCTGCAATACGGGATGGTCGCGGTAAACACGCCGAAGTTTACAGGAGCGCCGATCCCGTTCGGCGGCTGGAAACAATCGGGACTGGGGCGCGAAGGGTCGCGGCACGGAATGAGCGAATATCTCGAGCCGAAATACGTTTGCATCGGCAACGTCGCGGCTAACTGACGGGAGAACATGATGACGATCGACATCGCCGAGATCAGCCGCAAGGACAGAGCCAGCGTCTTGCATCCCTTCACGCAGCTGAAGGACTTCGCTGACGGCTCATCGGGCGATCCTACGATCGTCGAGACGGGACACGGCGTCCGCATCAAGGACGCGACCGGCCTGGAGTTGATCGACGGCTTCGCTGGTCTCTACTGCGTCAACATCGGATATGGGCGCACCGAAGTGGCCGAGGCAATCTCGCGGCAAGCCCACCGACTCGCCTACTACCATTCCTACGCCGCACACACGACGGACGAGCTAGCCATCCTGTCCGACAGACTGGTGAAGATGGCACCTGGGAAGATGAGCAAGATCTTCTACGGCATGTCCGGATCGGACGCCAACGAGACCCTCGCCAAGGTCGTCTGGTACTACAACAATCTCCGCGGCAAAAAGGCAAAAAAGAAGATCGTTTCGCGCCAGCGGGGCTACCACGGCTGCAGCGTGATCTCCGGCTCGATGACCGGCATGAGCTTTTACCACGACCACATGGACCTGCCGTTGCCGTCGGTCCTGCACACCGGCGTCCCCCACTACTACTGGGGCGCGGAACCCGGCGAGACGGAACTGGAGTTCTCGGCGCGCCGCGCCGCGGAGCTCGACGCGCTCATCGAACACGAAGGCCCCGACACGGTCGGCGCGTTCATCGGCGAGCCCGTGCTCGGCACTGGCGGGATCATCCCGCCCCCGGAAGGATATTGGAAGGCGATACAGACGGTGCTGCGGAAGCACGACGTCCTGCTCATCGCAGACGAGGTGATCACGGGCTTCGGTCGCACCGGCTCGCTGTTCGGCTGCCACCACTATGACATCGAACCCGACATGATCACGATCGCGAAGGGCCTGACCTCCGCGTATTTCCCTCTCTCCGGCGCGCTAGTGAACGAGAAGATCTTCGACGTCATGACGGAGCATGCCCCCCGGGTCGGTGCGTTCTCGCACGGATATACTTACTCCGGTCATCCCATTGGCGCGGCCGCCGCGAACGCCGTCCTCGACATCGTGGAAAAAGAAGACCTTCCGGGACGGGCGCGCGACGTCGGCGCCTACTTCCAGAAGCGCCTGGTGGACACGTTCGCCCAGTCGCCCATCGTGGGCGAGGTCCGCGGCGTCGGACTCATGGGCGCCATCGAGTTCGTCGGGAATCGCGAGCTCAAAACCCGCTTCGACGCGAACCTCAAGGTCGGAGCGCGCGTGTCGAAGGCCGCCCGCGACTTGGGCCTGATCGCCCGCGCGATGCCTCACGGAGACATCCTCGGCTTCGCCCCGCCCCTGACGATCACGCGAGAGGAGGTAGACCAGATCGTGGATCTAACCAGCCGCGCCGTCCGTCAGGTGACCGACGAGCTCGTTCGGGACGGCAGCCTCGGCTGACGTCCCCTAGCCGTGCGACCGAACTTCGGGATTGCTATCGAGATGGATGGAAAATCGACCGACCGCAGGGATGGCGCGCCTATCATTGAAATCGTCGAGGAAACGGAAGCCAGATCGTTCGCCGAGGAACTGCGACACCTTGCGCAACGCGGATTCGGCGAGCTTCTCGCAGGAGACCTTTCGGTCGAACCCCTTTGCTTCGGCATCGGCGACCTAGGAGTGTGGACGGAACTCGTGAGCGACGAGACGACGTCGTCCCACTTTCCTCGCGCGCCCTTTACCCCGCATTTGGCGTCCAAACGGAAAAAGTCGCATTGAATCCTTCTGGCAAGCAAGCGCTCGCCGGAAGCGCCTGGGCCGTCTGCGCGATCTCCATCTGGGCGGCGTGGATGGTGATCACGCGCATGGATCTCCTCTCGTCGGGGCTCGATGAATTCGACATCACGGCCATTAGGTTCGCGACCGCGTCGTTGATCCTATCTCCGGTCGTCGCGAGGCAAGGCATCGTCGCGAAAAGCGTTGGATTTGGTGTCACGCTCCTCCTCGCTGCCTGCGCTGGCGCTCCTTACGTCCTGATCGCGAGCGCCGGGCTTACCATGGCGCCCGCATCGGACGCAGGCCCCCTGACGCCGGGCGTCATGCCGTTGTTTGCCGCGCTCCTGAGCGCGATGTTCCTCAAGGAACGGATAGGCCGTTCGCGCCTCTTCGGATTGGGCTTGATCCCCGTGGGCGTCGCCTTGGTCGCGGGAACGAGCATCGCGTCAGGTCAGCCCGATCGTTGGATCGGGGATCTGCTTTTCATGTTGGCCGCCTTTTTCTGGGCTGTGTTCACGGTCACCATGCGGCGTGGGCGCGTTCCCTCTATGCACGGGGCGGCGCTAGTGGCCGCCTGGTCGGCGGTGCTCTATCTTCCCATCTACGCGTTTTTCCTCATGCGAACGCCTTGGCACACCGGCTGGGCAACCATCCTTCAGCAGGTGATCTTCCAAGGCGTGCTGACCAGCGTGGTCTCGCTCGTCGCCTTCAACAAGGCCATCGGCATCCTGGGCGCCTCCAGGAGTGCCGTGTTCGCATCATTAGTTCCCGCCCTGGCGACCTTGCTGGCCGTTCCACTGCTTCACGAGCAGCCCACTGCGCTCCAATTCATCGGCATCGGCGTAATCACTCTAGGAGTGCTTTTCGGATCCGATGCCATCACCCTTCGCTTGCGACGCGATCCCTTTTCCGGAAGCGATCAAGGCGAGAACGCATAGCCCCTTTATCCCACGACTGCACGGTCGATACACAGGAGCGTTCGATGGTTCCCCTTCCCTTCGACATCTCGGAATATCGGGCGCGCCTCCGAAACGTACGCTCCGAGATGGCGGCGCGGGGATTGGATCTGCTCGTCGTCAACGACGTCGCTAACCAGCACTATCTGACAGCCTACGACGGGTGGTCCTTCTACACGCCACAGGTGGTTCTCGTCCCGATGGACGGCGAGCCCGTCTGGATCGGCCGAAACATGGACGCGGCGGGCGGTCGCCTCACGGCTTGGATGAAGCCCGAGAACGTGGTGGGCTACCCTGAGGATCACGTTCAGACCCCGGAGCGCCATCCGATGGACTGGATCGGGCGCTGGATCGACGAACGGGGGTGGGGCCACGGTAGGATCGGGATCGAACTGGAGGCCTATTACTACTCTCCCAAGGCGCACGCCCGACTCGTCGCCGCCCTGCCCAACGCGACCTTCGTCGACGCCGACCTGATCGTGAATTGGATCCGGGCGGTCAAATCCCCCGCCGAGGTCGCCATGCTGCGAAGGGGCGCCCGACTGGCAGAGGCCGCAGTTCGCACAGCCTATGAGGTTATCGCCCCGGGCGTGCGGGAGTGCGACGCGATCGCTGCGATCCAGACCGCTCAATACGGCGGCGCCGAGGACTACGCCGGTGACATCACCGCACTGCCGCCCACGATCCTAGCGGGCGAGAACGCATCCGCACCGCATCTCATGTGGAGCGCGAGAAGGTTCGGCGAGCAGGAGACGGTCGCGCTGGAGCTCGCCGGTGCCTGTCGGCATTACACCGCAGGGCTCGCCCGGACGATGCAACTGGGTTCGAAACCAAAACACGTGGCGGAGGTGGAACTAGCCGTCGTCGAAGGCATGGAGTCCGTACTCGACGCCACACGGCCCGGGAGGACGGCGCACGACGTCGAGGCCGCCTGGCGCGCTTCGATCGCTCGTCACGGACTGAAAAAGGACTCGCGCATCGGCTACTCGATCGGTCTGGCGCTGCCTCCGGATTGGGGTGAGCATACGATCAGCCTACGCCAAGGCGATGGGACGGTCCTTCGCCCCGGGCACGTGATCCACTCTATCCTGGGCATGTGGATGGAGGGATGGGGTATCGAAATCAGCGAGACCATCCTGGTCACCGAGGCGGGTTGCGAGACGCTCACCGTCTTTCCGCGCGAGATATTCGTCAAAGGCTGAACCGATGGCGAAAAGCAAGAACGGCGGACCGACCTACGTCGACGTCAAGCTCGACGAAGCACTGAACGATCGAATGATCGAGGCCAGACGTCATCTTCATCGGCATCCGGAGCTGTCGAACGAGGAACACGAGACGCAATCGTACATCCGGAAATGGCTGAAGGACGAAGGCGTCGGAGAAAGCGTCGTCACGGCCGGCACCGGTGCCTTCGTCGACGTCGTGGGCTTCGCGGGCCCCTCCAACCGCAAACTCGCCATTCGCGTGGACATCGACGCCCTGCCGATCACCGAGGCATCGGGCGTCCCGTTCTCGTCCGTCAAGCTCGGCGTCATGCACGCGTGCGGTCACGACGCCCATACCGCCATGGGGCTCGCCACCGCGGCATTGCTGTCGCGTAACCGAGATCGCTTCGCCGGAACGGTTCGTCTCGTCTTCCAACCCGCGGAGGAAGCCGAACCTCTCGGAGGTCGGCGGATCGTCCTCGACGAGAAGCTGCTTGAGGACGTCGACGGAGTGATCGGTATTCACGTCGATCCCTACGTGCCCACCGGCACCCTGGGAGCCAGCGCCGGGTCGTTCACGCTAGCGAGCGACATATTCGACATTCAAGTCGTCGGCAGGGCTTCTCACGCCGCCAAGCCTAACGAAGGTGTCGACGCCATCGCGGTCGGCGCAGCGATCGTATCCGAGGTTCAGAAACTAGTCTCTCGTGAAACGGACGCGTTCGACGCCTTGATCGTCTCGATCACAGGCTTTGTCGCCGGAGGCAGTTACAACGTGCTCGCGGAGGAGGCTCGCCTTCGCGGGACGATCCGCTCGGGTAGGCCGGAAACGCGGTCCCGAGCCCACGAAAGGCTGCGACAAGTCGCGACCGGGATCGCCTTGGCTCACAGGGCGGAAGCCAAAATAGAGATCACGACCGGCGAACCCTCGGTCCAGAATGATGCGACGATGGTGGAACTCATTCAGGACTGCGCCGAGGACACGTTCGCGCCGCTTGCCGGTTGGACGGCGGCGGACGATTTCGGCTTCTACAGCGAGGCAAAGCCGTCGGTATATTTCCGCCTGGGTATTCGGAACGAGCGGGAGGGTAGCGTGCACCCCCTTCATCATCCGAAATTCCGCGTCGACGAGAGCGCCATGTCCTTGGGAGCGCGGGTCATGACCGCCGCGGCGTTGAGATTTCTCGGGCGCGGGTGACTGCCGGGCCGTCCCTCCGCACACTTACTCGAAAAAGTTCCCGTTCCATCGTAGTCGCAACCGCTCGGCGGAGAAGCCGGAGATGCCGTCGGGGCGATAGATCATCATGCTGGGTCCCCTCCCCCTCGTCGTCGGATAGACAACTGCATGCGCGTTCGAGGCGGCGGCCATCGTCGCAAGCGAATGAGATGCCGACCAATCCGTCGGATCGAGGAAACGCTCGCTGTCAAACGGCCCGCAAAGTTGCCCCCCGATCGGCGTCCAATGTTGACCCCTTGAGTATGTTCTACGGCGAGGAGGCGGCGCGGCGGAGCTGGTCTGGATTGCGCAGCCGCGCCGGCTCCGGATCGGTGGTGTGCGGGGAACTCAGAGCCTGTTCTTGAAGCGCCAGCTCTCGTTACCGGTCTCGACGATGTCGCAGTGATGGGTGAGGCGGTCGAGGAGCGCGGTGGTCATCTTGGCGTCGCCGAAGACGGACGGCCATTCGCCGAAGGCGAGGTTCGTGGTGACGATGACGGAGCTCTGCTCGTAGAGCCTGCTGACCAGATGGAAGAGCAGTTGTCCTCCGGACTGTGCGAAGGGCAGATAGCCAAGTTCGTCGAGGACGATGAAGTCCATGCGTGCGAGATAATCGGCCATGCGGCCCTGGCGGCCGGCGCGGGCTTCGGCCTCGAGCTTGTTGACGAGATCGACGACGTTGAAGAAGCGGCCGCGAGCAC
>Ga0102591_1000914_pt1 | contig 46678 bp, 42 predicted proteins | sample AraplaCol_mCL_r2_2_FD_76860 | JGI IMG/M metagenome (GOLD analysis project Ga0102591, IMG submission 76860) | Arabidopsis root microbial communities from North Carolina, USA - plate scrape MF_Col_mCL_r2 (SPADES assembly) (version 2) | ecosystem: Host-associated > Plants > Roots > Endosphere...
CCAGCTGGCCGTCCTGCGCGGCGTCGCCCCCTTGGCCGCGAGCCAATTGACCGGCGTCACGCCCACCCAGCTGGGGTCTTTCTCGACCACGGATGTCGCCCGCCTGACCACCACCGAGATCGGGGCGCTGAACGCCGCGCAGATCGGCGGCTTCACGCCCGAGGCGCTGTCAGCCTTCGACGCCAGCCAGACGGCGCGCCTGACGGCCGCCCAGATGAAGGGTCTGACGGCCACCCAGTTGAAGGGTTTGTCGGACATCGACGTCACCCAGCTCAGCGCCACCCAGATCGGAGCGCTGGACGGGACTCAGGTCGGCGCGCTGGTCACGCACCTGCCCACGACGGCGATCGCCAACCTCGGCGCGACCCAGATCGGCAAGCTGTCGACCACGGCCCTGGCCAGCCTGTCGCCCGCCCAGGTCGCGGCGCTGGGCCAGGCCCAGCTGCGCGGCCTGACCACCGACCAGATGGCCAGCCTGGCGTCGGACATCGCCAAGGCCCTGACCGCCACCCAGATCGGGGGCCTGTCTCCGAGCCAGCTGGCGGCCCTGTCCCCCGCCAATTTCGGCCGCCTGGCGCCCGAGGGCCTGCAGCGGCTGGAGCCCGCCCAGATCCGCGCCCTGACCGCCACCCAGGTCAAGAGCCTGGAGACCACGACCTTCGGCCTGCTCAGCGCCACCCAGGTCGCGGCGTTCAGCGCCGCCCAGGTCGGGGCGCTGTCGGGCGACCTGGTCGGCGGCCTCTCGGCCACCCAGTGGGCGGGCCTGACCACGACCCAGGTCCAGGGGCTGAGCACCACCCAGCTCGCGGCCCTCGACGCCGCCGACCTGAGCAAGCTCGCCACCAGCCAATGGACCGCCCTGCGCTCGACCCAGATCGCGGGCCTGTCGACCACGGCGGTTGCGGCGCTGGAGACCGAACGCCTCGCCTTGCTGACCCCCGCTCAGGTAAGCGGCCTTACGCCGAGCGCGGTCTCGGCCCTGGACGCCGCCCGCGTGGCCGCCCTTTCGACCAGCCAGATCGGCGCCCTGACCGCCACCCAGCTGCGCGGCCTGACGACCGAGGACATGGCCGAGTTCAGCGCCACCCAGGTCGGCGCGATCTCGACCGCCCAGCTGGCCGCCCTGCCCGCCACCGACGTGGCGGCGCTGAGTACGACCCAACTGGCCGCACTCACCACCAACCAGGTCCGGGCCCTGGCCCCGTCCCAGGTCTCGGCCCTGCGCCCCACCCAGGTCGGCGGCCTGTCGACCGCCCAGCTGGCGGCGCTGAGCTCGGTGCAGCTGGGCGCTCTGGCCAGCGACGTCCTGCCCGCGATGACCGCGACCCAGGTCGCCAGCCTGAGCTCCAGCCAGTTGACGGGCCTATCGACCACCCAGGTGGGAGCCCTGACCGGAACCCAGCTGGCGGCCTTGGCCGAGACCCAGGTCGGCGGCCTGGCCGGCGGCTTCCTGGCGGCCCTGTCGGCCACCGCCTTCAGCGCCCTGACCGCCACCCAGGTCGCCAGGCTGTCGACCACCCAGGTGCAGAGCCTCAGCACCACCCAGGTCGGCGCGCTGTCGGCCACCGACTTCGCCGAGCTCTCGACCGCCCAGATCAAGGGACTGACGGCGGCCCAGGTGGGCGCCCTGTCGGCGACCAACCTGGCCAGCCTGCCGACCACCGCCATCGCCGACCTCTCGGCCGCCCAGTTCGCGAGCCTCTCGGCCACCCAGCTGGCCGCCCTGCCCGACAGCGTGTTCCAAGGGCGGCTGGGCCAGCTGAACGCCAGCCAGATGGCCGGCCTGTCGACCACCCTGATCGGCAACCTCTCGACCACGGACCTGGCCAGCCTCAGCGCCGGCCAGATCGGGGCCCTGTCCGCCTCGGCCTTCGCGGCGCTGGGGACCTCGCGCCTGCCGCTGCTTTCGGCCACCCAGGTCGGCGGGCTGTCGACCACCCAGGTGGCGGGCCTCGACGTCAGCAGCTTCGGCCAGTTGTCGGAGACCCAGGTCGCGGCTCTGTCACCCAGCCAGATCGGCGCGGTGCGCGGCGAGATCCTGTCGGGCCTGGACGCCACCCAGTTCGCCCGCCTCACCACCAATCAGGTGCGAGGCCTGACCGCCAGCCAGATCGAGGGGCTCACCGCCACCGACATCGGCGAGATCACCACCACCCAGATCGGCGCCCTGGGCGCTCAGCAATTGGAAGGCTTTTCGGCCGGCGACATCTCGGCCCTGACCGTGACCCAGGTCGGGGCCATGACCGCCGGTCAGATCGCGGCCCTGACGCCGGTGCAGCTGCGCGGCCTCTCGGCCGGCGACATCGGCGAGTTCAGCAAGACCCAGGTCGCGGCCCTGACCGGCGCCCAGGTCGGCTCGCTGTCGCTGACCGCGATCGGCGCGCTCAGCGGCGACCAGTTCGGAAGCCTGACCGCCACCCAGGTGCGCGGCTTCACCGCCGAGCAGTTGACGGCGTTCGGGGCCGAGGGCCTGGCGCGGCTGTCGGGCGCGCAGCTGGGGGCGCTGACCACCACCCAGGTCGGCCAGCTGCCGGCCGTGGCGATCCAGAGCCTGACGCCCACCCAGATCGACCAGATCATGCCCAGCCAGATCTCCGGCTTCACCGCCAGCCAGATCGAGGCCTTCACGCCCGGCCAGCTGACCGAGCTGTCGCGCGCCCAGGTCAACAAGCTGACCGCCGCCCAGCTGGACGCCATGAGCCGCGCCCAGCTGGAGGCGATCGGACTGTAGGCCAAGAAAAAGGCCCGGCGCTTTCGCACCGGGCCTTTTGAAACTCGGAACCGAAGGACGCTTAGTCCTTGGCGCGTTCCTGGTAGCTGTTGTCTTCGGTCAGGATCACCACGCGGGTGCCGACCGTGATGTACGGCGGCACGGTCGTCTTGACGCCGTTGCTCAGCAGGGCCGGCTTGTACGACGACGAGGCGGTCTGACCCTTCACCGACGGTTCGGTGTCGACGATCTCGAGGATCATGGTGCGCGGCAGTTCGATGGCGATCGGCACGTCGTTGTGGGTCGACAGCTGGACCGTCATGTTCTCTTGCAGATACGGCGCGGCGTCGCCGATCACTTCCTCGGTGGCCACGAGCTGGTCGTAGGTTTCCGGGTTCATGAAGTGGAAGCCGTCGCCGTCCTGGTACAGGAAGGTGTGGTTGCGCTGGTCGACGAAGGCGCGTTCGACCTGTTCGGTGGTGCGATAGCGCTCCGAAACCTTCACGCCATCCGAGATGCGGCGCATGTTCAGCTGGGTCACCGGGGTGCCCTTGCCGGGGTGGATGTTTTCGACCGTCAAGACGACGTAGAGCTTGCCGTCCATGTCGACGACGGCGCCTTTGCGGAGCGAGCTGGCTGCGACCTTCACGTACTTACCGTCCTTGGAAGAAAGCGCGCGCGAAGCCGCGGGCGCGATCGTGCTATTGATCCTTGCCCGACCTCCTATAGCGATCGGGTCGAAATCTCCAGCGTCTTCGGTTTTCCCGCCTTGTCCTCATCCTCGACCTCGGCCTGGTGGCGCGCCGCCGTCCACCACGACCGCCGCCCGTTCCTGCTGGCCCGCAACCGGATCACCAAGGCGTTCCGCGCCTGGTTCGAGGCCGAGGGCTTCGAGGAAGTCGAGGCCGCCGCCCTGCAGGTCTCGCCCGGCAACGAGGCGCACCTGCATGCCTTCGCCACCCAGGCCCTGACAATCTCGGGCGAGGCCAGCCCGCTCTACCTGCACACCTCGCCGGAGTTCGCCTGCAAGAAGCTGCTGGCGGCGGGCGAGGCGAAGATCTTCAGCCTGGGCAAGGTTTGGCGCAACCGCGAGCGCGGGCCGCTGCACCATCCCGAGTTCACCATGCTGGAGTGGTACCGGGCCGGCGCCCCGTACCAGGCCCTGATGGACGACTGCGCCACCCTGCTGGCCCTGGCGGCCGAGACGGCCGGGACCAAGCGCTTCGACTTCCGGGGCCTGGCCTGCGATCCGTTCGCCCCGCCCGAGCGGCTGTCGGTGGCCGGGGCCTTCGACCGCCACGCCGGGATCGACCTGCTGGCCAGCGTCGCCGCCGACGGATCCACGGACCGCGAGGCCCTCGCGGCCGCCGCCCGCGCCGCCGGGATCCGCGTGGCCGAGGACGACGGTTGGGCCGACGTCTTCAGCCGCGTGCTGGTCGAGAAGATCGAGCCGCGCCTGGGCGAAGGCCGCGCCACGGTGCTGTGCGAATATCCGATCTCGGAAGCCGCCCTGGCCCGCCCCAAGGCCGCCGACCCGCGTGTGGCCGAGCGCTTCGAGCTCTATGCCTGCGGCGTCGAACTGGCCAACGCCTTCGGGGAACTGACCGACCCGGCCGAGCAGCGGCGGCGGTTCCTGATCGAGATGAACGAGAAGGCGCGGATCTACGGCGAGCGCTATCCGATCGACGAGGATTTCCTGGCGGCGCTGGAGCATATGCCCGAGGCGTCGGGCTCGGCCCTGGGCTTCGACCGCCTGGTGCTGCTGGCCACCGGCGCGCGCCGGATCGAAGACGTGATCTGGACGCCGGTGGCGGAGTAACCTCAGGCGGCTAGAGCGGATTTTCCCGGGCGTCCAAGGCGGCGGCCTCGGCGGCGATCATGCTGGGCGTGTCAGGACTCGTGCTGGTATTGACGGCTTCACCGGTCGCCGCGGTCGGGCTCTGACGCAGCCGATCCAGCGTTACGATCCTCCGTTCGCTGGCGGCGGCGGCCAGGTTGAAGCCGACGTTCCTCTGGCCGCGACGGTCGGTGGGCGACACGGTGGTCGCCTGGGCGTCCTTCCCCTCTTTCACGACCTGATCGTAGAGCAGCAGCGCATCACCCTGGCGTCCCTCGTTCTGGTAGGCGCCGGCCAGGTTGAACTTGTTGAGCGGCGTGGGATCGGCGGCGACCGCCCGTTCGAACAGAAGGGTCGAGGTGTGCGTATCGCCCCACATCGACGCGACCTGGCCCTGATTGCCGGAAACGCGCCCGTCGTCCGCCGCGAGACGCGCCGTTGAGAGAACCGAAGACGAGTCCGCGCGTGAGGAAGCGTGGTTCGACGCACATCCTACCGACAGCAGGGCAACGACACCTAGAGTCATCGCAGTGTATATTTTGGTCATATTATCAGCCCTTGAATAAAATTATCGAAATTCATAACGCGCTTCTTAAATATTCGTATGTAAAATAACTGAAATATATATTTCTGACGCCGAGCAACTTTAAGCGATATTATGATCCATTACTTAAGCTCCAGCGACTGGCGTGTTAGCCAGGGCCTTTTGCGAACAGCGCTCGCGGGCGGCGCGAAGCCCGCGAATTTGCTTCCGCGCTCGAAATCCCGCATATCCCCGCCCCTCATGCCCCCCGTCACCAAGACCCTCCGCGACGCCCGGTCGCTGGCCGAGGCCGGGCTGATCCCGCCCGAGCGCTTGCCGGCTCTGGAAGCGGTGGCGGCGCGCTACGCGGTGGCGATCACGCCGGCGATGGCCGCGCTGATCGATCCGGCCAACGCCAACGATCCGATCGCCCGGCAATTCGTCCCCTCGCCCGAGGAGCTGGTCGCCAGCCCCGGCGAGGACGGCGACCCGATCGGCGACGTTATCCACAGCCCTGTGGATGGAATCGTGCATCGCTATCCCGACCGGGTGCTGCTGAAGCCCACCCACACCTGCGCGGTCTATTGCCGGTTCTGCTTCCGGCGCGAGATGGTCGGGCCCGAGGGACTGTTGAACCTGACCCCCGCCCAGCTGGACGCGGCCCTGGCCTATATCGCCGGCCGGCCGGAGATCTGGGAGGTCATCGTCACCGGCGGCGACCCGTTCGTGCTGTCGCCCCGCCGCCTGGCCGAGCTGATGGACCGGCTGGAGGCGATCCCGCACGTCCGCATCGTCCGCTTCCACACCCGCGTCCCGGCGGTCGAGCCGAGCCTGGTGACCGACGACCTGGTCGGCGCCCTGAAGCGCACGACCAAGACCGTCTATGTCGCCCTGCACGCCAACCACGTCCGCGAGCTGACCCCGGCCGCCCGCGCCGCCTGCGCCAGGATCATCGACGCCGGGATCCCGATGCTCAGCCAGACGGTGCTGCTGCGCGGCGTCAACGACGACCCCATGGCGCTGGCCGAGCTGATGCGGGCCTTCGTCGAGACGCGGATCCGGCCCTACTACCTGCATCACGGCGACCACGCGCCGGGCACCGCCCACCTGCGCACCACCCTGGCCGAAGGCCAGGCGATCATGAAGGCCTTGCGCGGCGCGGTGTCGGGCCTGGCCCAGCCGACCTATGTGCTGGACATCCCCGGCGGCCACGGCAAGGTTCCGGTCGGCCCCAACTACCTGGCCGAAGGCGCGGTCGAGGATCCGAACGGGGCCGTCCGCCCCTATCCTCCGACCGCCTGACCGCGACACGCGGCCGCGCTTGCGTTGCGTCGCAGCAAAGCCTTGGCGGCGCCACGGTTTCTCGTGCTAGAAAAGTCGGCATATCCAAAGGCCCGGGCGCGGACGTCTGGCGCGTATTCAAGCGAAGGCTTGGCTTTTATGAGTGAAATCAAGACGGTCGGCGTTATCGGCGCTGGCCAGATGGGGTCTGGCATCGCGCATGTCGTCGCCCTGGGCGGCTACGACGTACGTCTTCACGACGTGTCTCGCGAGCGGATCGACGCCGGCCTGGCCCTGATCGAGAAGAACATGGCCCGCCAAGTCGGCCGCGGCATCATCGACGACGCCGCGATGCAGACGGCGATGGCGCGCATCACCGCGGCCGAGGGCCTCGAGGACATCGGCGCCACCGACCTGGCGATCGAGGCGGCCACCGAGAACGAAGAGATCAAGAAGTCGATCTTCCGCAGCCTGCAGCCGCACCTAGGCCCCGACACCCTGCTGGCCTCGAACACCTCGTCGATCTCGATCACGCGCCTGGCCTCGGCCACGGACCGCCCCGAGCGCTTCATCGGCCTGCACTTCATGAACCCCGTGCCGCTGATGAAGCTGGTGGAGATCATCCGCGGCATCGCCACGGACGTCCCGACCTACGAGCGCGCCGTCGCCTTCGCCCAGTCGCTGGGCAAGATCACCAGCAACGCCGAGGACTTCCCCGCCTTCATCGTCAACCGCGTGCTGGTGCCGATGATCAACGAGGCGATCTACACCCTGTACGAGGGGGTCGGCACGGTCGACGCCATCGACACCGCCATGAAGCTGGGCGCCAACCATCCGATGGGCCCGCTGGAGCTGGGCGACTTCATCGGCCTGGACACCGTGCTGAGCATCATGAACGTGCTCTACGAAGGCCTGGCCGACAGCAAGTACCGCCCCTGCCCGCTGCTAGTGAAGTATGTCGAGGCCGGCTGGCTGGGCAAGAAGACCGGCCGCGGCTTCTACGACTACCGCGGCGACGTGCCGGTGCCGACGCGGTAGGGGCTACCAGAGCGTCGGGACGCCGTAGGCGACGAGTTGCGGGTCGCGGGTGATCACGGTGGCGTTCTCGACCAGTCCCTGGGCGGCGATCAGACGGTCGAACGGATCGCCGTGCTGACGAGGCAGCCGGCCCGCAGTCACGGCGTGGCGGGTCTCGACAGGTAACCAGGTGAAATCGAGCGCACGCACCGCATCCTCGATGTCGGCCGGCAATAGCTGGATTTCGGCGCTGCGGGGTCGCTTGAACTCGATTTCGTAGGCGCAGGCGGCGCTGACGAAGACTTCGTTGTCGATGTCCTTGAGCAAGGCGGCGAGTCTCGAAGGCAGACGCCGTGACTGGCTCAGCGCCCAGATGACAGCGTGGGTATCAAGCAGCAGCTTCATCGTCGGTCGGGAAGATCGGCCCGTCGACCGCGGCCAAGGTCTCGGGATCGGGCCCGATGAAGAGGTCTTCGGGCAGGTCGAGGTTCAGGTGGTCCCAGATCCCAAGTTGACGCTCGCGTTTCGGCGAGGCCGTGTCTGGGATCGAGGCATTGTCCGGGACCGGCGACGGCGTCGCGACCGCCAGCACCTCGCCGTCGCGTGTCAACTCCACGACTTCGCCAGCCTGAAGATGCGCCAGGAACTCGGCCAGATCGGCCAGTTCGTTGATGTCGACCCGGGTCGTCATGACGCGAGCATAACACCGGAACACAACCAGAACAACACCCGTTCCGCCCCCGCTCTTGGGGGACACGATGGCCTCGCGAACCTCGAGACCCGGAATGCCGAGACCGCCGAATAAGGTGTTTCCCCCGCGTCCGGAGGGGTTCGCCCAATGGCGTTTTTCCCGTGGACCGGCCGAATCCTCTCCCTGCCAGACGCCGTCAGGGAGCTTCGCCGTGTCCACGCCCGATCACCTTCCGCGCCCCGATTTCCGCTTCACCGGCCAAGTCGGCCGAACCTTCAAGGACTCCGATCCGGCCCAGTTCCCCCAGCCCGTGCAGCCGCCGCCGGGCGCGCCCAACATCGTGCTGATCCTGCTGGACGACGTGGGCTTCGGCCAGTTCTCGACCTTCGGCGGCGGGGTGCCCTCGCCCACCATGGACCGGCTGGCCAAGGAGGGGATCCGCTACAACCGCTTCCACACCACGGCCCTGTGCAGCCCCACGCGGGCGGCCCTGATCACCGGCCGCAACCACCACTCGGCCACCTTCGCCGGCATCACCGAGGCGGCCACGGGCTTCGACGGCTACACCTGCGTCCTGCCCCGGAACTGCGGCACGGTGGCCGAGGTGCTGCGCCAGAACGGCTACATGACCGCGTGGATCGGCAAGAACCACAACACCCCCACCTGGGAGACCAGCCCCGCCGGTCCGTTCGACCGCTGGGCCAACGGCCTGGGCTTCGACTATTTCTACGGCTTCAACGCCGGCGACATGAACCACTGGCACCCGGTCCTCTACGAGAACCACAACCTGGTCCCGGCCTCGGACGACCCCGACTACCACCTGACCGAGGACCTGGCCGACAAGGCCGTCGACTGGGTCCGCCGGGTCAAGAGCATCGCGCCCGACAAGCCCTACTTCCTGTATGTCGCGCCCGGCGCCACCCACGCGCCGCACCAAGCCCCCAAGGCCTGGATCGACCGGTTCAAGGGCCAGTTCGACGACGGCTGGGAGGCCTATCGCGAGAAGACCCTGGAACGGCAGAAGGCGCTCGGCGTCGTGCCGACCGACACCCAGCTGACCGAACGCTCCAAGGGCCTGCCGGCCTGGGACGGCCTGAACCCCGACCAGAAGCGGCTCTACGCCCGGATGATGGAATGCTTCGCCGCCTACGGCGCCCAGGTCGACGAGGCCATGGGCCGGATCGTCGACGCGGTGAAGGACCTGCCGGACGCCGACAACACCGTCATCCTCTACATCGCCGGCGACAACGGCTCGTCGGCCGAGGGCGGGCTGGAGGGCTCGCTGAACGAGAATCTGTTCTTCAACGGCTTCCCCGAGACGTGGCAGGACAACCTCAAGGCCATCGACGAGCTGGGCGGGCCCAAGCACTTCAACCACTTCCCGTCGTCCTGGGCCCACGCGATGAACACGCCGTTCCAGTGGACCAAGCAGGTGGCCAGCCATTTCGGCGGCACCCGCAACCCGCTGATCGTCAGCTGGCCCAAGGGCATCAAGGACAAGGGGGCCCTGCGCGACCAGTTCCTGCACGTGATCGACATCGTCCCCACCCTCTACGAGTGGGCCGGGATCACCGCGCCGCTGGAGCTGAACGGCGTGGCGCAGAAGCCCATCGAGGGGATCAGCTTCGCCTTCACCACCGACGACGCCGAGGCGCCCAGCCTGCGCCGCACCCAGTACTTCGAACTGGGCTGCAACCGCGGCCTCTATCACGACGGCTGGATGGCCTCCGCGCCGTCCTTCGTGCCCTGGGAGCCGACCCGCGACGAGAACTGGAATCCCGACAAGGCCGTCTGGGAGCTCTACAAGGTCGACGAGGATTTCTCCCAGGCCCGGGACCTGGCCAAGGACCATCCCGACAAGCTGCGCGAGCTGCAGGACCTGTGGTGGGCCGAGGCCTCGAAGTACAGCGTCCTGCCGCTGGACTGGCGGGCCACGATCCGCATGAACGCCGAGGCCATGGGCCGGCCCAGCCTGATCGGCAAGCGCACCAAGGCCGTCTATTACGAAGGCATGACCGCCCTGCCCGGCGCGGCCTGCCTGCCCATGCTCAACAAGTCGTGGACCATCACCGCCGAGGTCGACCTGCCGGACGACAAGGCCAGCGGCATGATCGTCACCCAGGGCGGCTCGGAGGGCGGCTACGGCCTCTATCTGCGCGAGGGCCGGCCGGTGTTCGTCTACAACTTCCTGGGCCAGGAGCGGCCCACCTTCGCGGGCGAGACGGCCCTGCCGGCGGGCAGGTCGACGATCGAGGTCGCGTTCAAGTACGACGGCGGCGGCATGGGCAAGGGCGGCGCGTTCACGCTGAAGGCCGGCGGCAAGACGGTCGCGGGCGGGCGCATCGAGCGGTCGGTCCCGATCCAGTTCGCCATCTTCGAGGGCCTGGACATCGGCCTGGACACTGGCTCGCCCGTCGACTGGACCTACAAGCTGCCGTTCAGGTTCACCGGCAAGGTCGAGAAGGTGACGATCGAGCTGGGCAAGTGAGGGTTCTTTGAGTTGTCATCCCGGAAAGCGCGCAGCGCTTGTCCGGGACCCAGGGGCAGCCGCACCGCATCAGCCCAGTCTCCTGGGTCCCGGACAGCCTCTGCGAGGCTTCCGGGATGACAACGGTTTGGGTTGCGGGAATAGAAGCCCCTACCCCGCCCCCATCGCCACGGCCACGTGGTAGACGGCGAACGAGGCCAGATAGGCCAGGGCGGTCATGTAGACGAACATCACCGTCGGCCAGGTCCAGCCGTTGGTCTCGCGCTTGACCACGCCCAGGGTGGCCATGCACTGCGGGGCGAAGACGTACCAGGCCAGGAACGACAGGGCCGTGGCCAGCGACCACTGGTGCGACAGCAGGGTGCTGAGCGCCTCGTGGGAGTCGGCGTCGCCGCCCACGGCGTAGACCGTGCCCAGGGCCGCCACCGCCACTTCGCGCGCCGCGAAGCCGGGGATCAGGGCCACGGTCATCTGCCAGTTGAAGCCGATGGGCTGCATGACGGGCGCGATCAGGTGCCCGATGCGGCCGGCCAGGCTGTAGTCGATGGCCGGTCCCGTCGCGCCCTCGGGCGGATAGGGGAAGGTCGACAGCACCCAGACCACGATCATCAGCGGCAGGATGATGCGACCGGCGCGGCTGAGGAAGATCTTGGCCCGGGTCCACAGGTTCATCGCCACGTTGCGCGGCTCGGGCCAGCGATAGGTCGGCAGCTCCATCATGAAGGGCTCGACCGTGCCCCGCCAGAACACCCGGCGGATCACGAACGACACGACCAGCGCGCTGACGATGCCGGCGGCGTAGAGCCCGAACATCACCAGGCCCTGCAGGCTGAGCACGCCCCAGACCTTGGTGTGGGGGATGAAGGCGGCGATGATCAGGGTGTAGACCGGAATCCGCGCCGAGCAGGTCATCAGCGGCGCGACCAGGATCGTCGTGAGCCGGTCCTGCTTGTTGTCGATCACCCGCGTGGACATGATCCCGGGGATGGCGCAGGCGAAGCTGCTGAGCAGCGGGATGAACGCCCGGCCGTGCAGGCCCGCCCCGCCCATGATCTTGTCCATCAGGAAGGCCGCGCGGGTCATGTAGCCGCTGTCTTCCAGCAGCAGGATGAAGAAGAACAGGATCAGGATCTGGGGCAGGAAGACCAGCACGCTGCCCACCCCGGCGATCAGGCCGTCGGTCAGGAAGCTGGCCAGCAGCCCCTTGGGCATGTGCTCGCCGATGAAGCCGGCCAGGGCCTGGAAGCCCCCGTCGATCGCGTCGGCCGGCACGGTGGCCCAGGTGAACACCGCCTGGAACATCACGAACAGCAGGGCGAACAGGATGATCAGCCCGCCGACCGGGTTCAGCAGCACCGCATCGACCTTGCCGGTGACGGTGTCGGGGCGTTCGGGCGGCTTCACGCAGGCCTTGAAGATGCGCTGGGCCTCGGCGTGGGCGGCGCGGATCTCGCCGGCGGTCGGCTCGCGCCAGACGTTGTCGTGCGCGCCCTGGTGGGACGCGGCCAGGGCGCTGGCCTTCTCGACCAGTTCGTCCAGGCCGCGCTTGCGGGTGGCCACGGTGGTGGCGATCGGCGCGCCGATCTCGGTGGACAGCCGCTCCAGGTCGATGCGCAGGCCCTGGCGCTGGGCGATGTCGAACATGTTGAGCGCCAGCACGAACGGGCGGCCCACCTGCTTCAGCTCCAGCACCAGGCGCAGCACCAGCCGCAGGTTGGTGGCGTCGGCCACGCAGATCAGGACGTCCGGGGCGGCTTCGCCCGACAGCTTGCCCAGCACCGCGTCGCGGGTGACGATCTCGTCGGGGCTGCGGGCCCGCAGGCTGTAGGTGCCGGGCAGGTCCAGCACGTGGGCGCCGCGGCCGCCGGGCAAGGTCAGCACGCCCTCCTTCCGCTCGACGGTGACGCCGGCGTAGTTGGCGACCTTCTGGCGGCTGCCGGTCAGGGCGTTGAACAGGGCGGTCTTGCCGGAATTGGGATTGCCGACCAGCGCCAGGCGCGCGGGGCCCTGCGGGGCTTTGGGGACAGCGTCGGTCAAGGCCTTAGATCTCTTCGAACTGGACGGTGACGGCGGCGGCCTCGCGGCGGCGCAGGGCCACGCGCATGTCGTCGATCCGCACGGCGATGGGGTCGCGGCCGAACAGGCCCTCGTGCAGCACCTCGAACGCGGCGCCCTCCACGAAGCCCATCTCCAGCAGGCGGCGCTCCAGCTCCTCCGGATCGATCGACTCGGACCGGCCCGTCTCGCCGCCCACCCGCACGATGACCCCGCGCTGCCCCTTGCGGGCCGTGCTGAGCGGGCCTTCCGCGCCGCGCGTGCCCAGGGGGGCGCCCGAGGCGGAGTCTGGGAGGTCGATGACTTCGGAAGCTAGGCTGAGAGCGTCGGACATGATCGCACCGGAAAAACTTGCGAACGATTATCAGTCCAAGGTCACGCTGTCATGCGGCGATTGGGCGGCGGCGCGACATCGCGGTGGGACGCGATGTCGCGCCGGGCCGCTAGGCGTTGAAGACCACGGCCGCCGGACCGTTGCTGATCCCCGCCGAATTGGAGACCGCGGCCTCGGTCGACCAGTTCCCGTCGGCGTCCACCGAGTGGTAGAGGAAGCCGCCCGGCTGATCGCGGCGCTGGTACAGCAGATAGAGGCTGCCGTTGTAGACGACCGCCGCCGGCGTCGAGATCTGGCCGACGGTGCCGGGGATCACGGAATCGTCCGACCAGCTGGTCCCGTCGAAGGTCTTGTAGACGAACTGCCGGCTGGGCTCGGAGAACACCACCCAGAGCTTGCCGTCGAAACCCGCCGCCCCGACCCCGTCGAGCACGCCGGGGGTGTTGTCGACCTGGGTGGTCTGCCACAGCGCGCCGTCATAGGCGGCGTACCACAGCCGGGTCTGGTTCCTGGGATCGCGCCCCTCGCCGCCCCGCACCAGGACGTAGATCTTGTTGTCCCACACCGTCGCCGCAGGCGTGCCCAGGGTGTCGAAGGCGGCGGGCTCGGACTTGATGTACTCGTCCGGGCCCCAGTTGGTCCCGTCGAACGTCTTGCACCGCAGCGCCGGGTCGTTGGGGATGGTGTGGAACAGATAGATCTTCTCGTTGTAGGTCACCGCCGCGACGCCGGCCGCCAGCCCGCCGGTGTTGGGCACCTGGGCCTCGTCGGTGAACGTGTCGCCGTCGTCGGTGGAGACGTAGTAGAAGATCCCGCCGCGGCCGTAGAACAGGTAGAGCATGCCGTTCAGCACGGCCGCGCCGGGCGTGGCGTCGATCCCGCCCTGGTTCTGGACCGACTGCTCGTTGGACCAGTCGTCGTCGTTCAGGCTCTGGTACATGAACCCGTTGCTGTTGGCCGTCCGGTGGAACGTATAAAGCTTGTCCATCGCTGGTGTCCTCCCGACGGGCCGGCGTCGGAGGACGCCCGTCGCCCCGCCTTGTTGGCGCACGCGTCATGCGCGTGTCGGAAGAAAGCACCGCCCAGAAGGCGAGTCTGTCCCGCGAAATAGCGACAGGGCGCGGCGCCCGTCGCCCGGCCCCGCGCGTTCACGAACAGATGATTTGTGGTTAAGGCGCGGCGTAATGGCTCAGAGTCGTTAATCTGTTCGACTCACGGCCAGCGCGACTCGCATACTGAGCTTGACGATTCGTAGGGACCCTCGAATGCGAAGGCTGATGCTGGCGCTGCTGACCGGCGCCTATCTCTGTCTGGCCTTGGTTGTCTCCCTCGCCCTGTGGCGCATGGGAGCGGCGCCGGCTGTCGGCCTGGCCGCCTTCATCGGCGCCATGGGTCTGTGCTTCGCCATCCACGGCGTGATCGCCAACGTCCTGCAGGGCGCGGCCCTGCGCGTCGACATCGAGACCATCCGCGAGGCCCACGGCATCCTGCTGGAGCAGGTCGAGAAGGTCGACGCCCGCATCACCGGCCTGCTGGAGAGCGTCGCCGACGACGCCCAGCGCCGCTCGGCCGAACTGACCAGCGAGGTCCACCAGCTGGAGGACCTGGTCGTGCGCATGAGCGAGCGCCTGGAACACCAGCTGAGCTACCAGGTCGAGGTCGCCCGCAGCGAGCCCCGCGGCCGCTCGCCCCAGTCCACCGCCCTGATCGAGGTGGTGCAGGACGCCCTGGCCGAGAACCGCGTCGACCTCTACCTGCAGCCGGTCGTCAGCCTTCCCCAGCGCCGGACCGTTTTCTACGAGAGCTTCTCGCGCCTGCGCGACGAGACCGGCCGCGTGATGATGCCGGCCGAGTACCTGGCCGTGGCCGAGCCCGAGGGTCTGACCGCCGCGATCGACAACCTGCTGCTGTTCCGCTGCGTGCAGATCGTGCGCCGCCTGGCCAAGCAGGACCGCAAGGTCGGGATCTTCTGCAACATCTCGCTGGCCAGCCTGGCCGACGAGGCGTTCTTCGCCCAGTTCCTGGAGTTCCTGCAGGTCAACAAGGACCTGCACGGCGCCCTGATCTTCGAACTGGGCCAGCAGGCGTTCAACGACCGCGGCCCGGTCGAGGCCCGCCACATGGCGCGCCTCGCCAGCCTGGGCTTCCACTTCAGCCTCGACAAGGTCACCGACCTGGACCTGGACTTCCAGGACCTGGCCCGCGCCGACGTCAAGTTCATCAAGGTCGGCGCCCAGCTGATGCTGGACCAGCTGGAAGAGCAGGACGGCAAGCTGGTCATCGCCTCGCTGCCCGACCTGAACGCCGAGGACTTCGCCGGCCTGACCCGCCGCTACGGCATCGAGCTGATCGCCGAGAAGGTCGAGGAAGAGCGCCAGGTCGCCGAGGTGCTGGAGCTCGACATCGGCTACGGCCAGGGCCACCTGTTCGGCGAGCCCCGCGCCATCCGCGACTCGATCATCGCCGAGGCCGACCCGCCCCAGGACTTCATGCGCGGCGCCCTGCGCCGTCGGGCCGGGCGGTAGGGCCCCACCGGAACGAACATCGAAGGCCTCCCGGTCGCCCGGGAGGCCTTCTTCGTTTCAGGATGGCCTAGGCGTTCATGCCGACCACCCGCTCGACGCCGGCCGTCGTCTGGTTGTCGACATTGCCCAGGTTGACCGCGCCGTAGAAGACGTTGCCCGTCACGGCGAAGTCGTTGCAGGCGCTGTCGATCCGCACGCCCCAGTAGGTGGCGCGGTCCAGCTGGGTGGCGACGTTGCCAGAGCACGCGAACCCGCGGCTGTTGTAGAAGCCGATATAGTGGTCGAGGTTCGTCCCGTCGTTCTTGCCGACCGCGTAGATGCGGTTGCCCGAGACGACGGCCCCGTCGACATTGGTCAACTCGACGAACGGCTGGGAGGTGTTGCCGACCCAGTTGTTGACGATCGACACGGTGCGGATCCGGCCGCCGCCGGACGTGGTCGTCTTGATGGTCGGCTGCGCCGCGTACAGCCCCCGGAAATAGAGGCCCTCGATGTTGAGGTTGTCGACCAGCGAGTTCGCGCCGGTGGCGGTGACATCGAAGCCCCGGCCCGAATTGAAGCTGGCGTCCTGACCGTCGAACTGGCTGCGGGGATTGAACCAGATGTCGCCGACGGCGCCGCCGGCCTGGGCCAGGATCTCCACGTTCAGGTCGGCCTGGTTGATCACCGAGTTGTTGAAGCCGAAGCCCTTCACCTGCCCGACGTCACCGGCCTCGGTGTGGTCGGAAGGCCCCACGGCCTTGAGCACCAGACCGCGTGAATTGCCGCCGGGCTTGCAGACGATGTTGCACAGGTTGAGGTTCACGTCGCCCGTGAAGCCCGACGGGGTGGCCTCGATCAGCATGCCGACGGCGTTGTCCACCTTCTGCGACCAGATTCCGCAGTGCTCGAAATTGATCTTGCCGCTGTTGTAGATGTGGACGCCGTACTGGGCGTTGGCGATCGCGACGTTCTCGACGGTGTTGGCCGTGAAACTGCCGGTGCGGCCCGTCGTGCTGATAATGCGCACGCCCACGGCGCCGGGGACGATATGGTCGACCCCGTTCACCGTGTAGGTGCAGTCGATCATGAAGTCGCGCAGGATGAAGTCGGTCAGCGGGCCGAAGGCGCCCGGCGTGACGACCAGGTTGATCAGCGGCGAGTTGGCCGGGAAGTTGACGGTGGGGACCAGCTTGGTCGCATAGGTGGCGCCCGCCCCGAACATCTCGAGGCTCAACCTGTCGGTCAGCGTGAGATTCAGCGGCGCGTCGAGCAGGTACGACCCCTGCTGCAACCGGATCGTCGGACGCGTACCGTCCGGGTTCGAGGTCGCGGCTTGCAGCGTGTCGAAGGCGGTCTGGATCGCGGCCCCCGTGAAGGCCGTGGGAACGATAATGGTCATTTGAAAATCCTCAAAAATCAGAAATTCCGGACAGGCGAAATGCGCCGCCGGCTTCTTCCTTCTATGGTCCAGGCACGTCAAAGTCGGTCGCTAAAGCTTGACCGGTCCGCGCATTTGACCGCTCACGTCGGCCCACCCTAAGGTTGTTCCGCAATCGAAGGGGGACTCGACATGCAAGCCGGACCGCCGCCCGCCTCGCCGCCGCCCGTTTCCGCGCCCCAGACACCGGCGCGCCAGGCGCCCGCGCCCAGCACGGTGAAGGGCGCCAGCGCCACCATGACGGTGGTCGCCCGCGACCAGTCCCTGGTCCTGACCAAGGCCCGCCGGTCCGAGAGCGCCCTGGTCCGCCACCAGGTGTTCCTGCGCTACGACGTCGACCGCAAGGTCCCCGACGGCGCCGACCAGCGGACCGTTCAATGCGGCTGGCGGCTGCGGGCCTATCTGCAGCGCTCGATCTGCTTCTCGTCGATGACCGGCCTGCTCTCCTGCACCGACCCGGTGTCGGAGGAACTGCCCACCGGCGAGACCGGCGCGGCCGACCAGGGCCAGGACCCGGCCCTCAGCACCTGCGACCTCAACTTCGCCCCCGCCCGCGAGGCCCGCGACCGGGTGATCGCCGCCGTGAGGGCCGACGCCCAGGCTCGGTTCGACGAGGACTACGCCCTGAACGTCAAGCCGCAGATGCTGGCCTCGGGCGTCAAGATCGCCAAGCCGAAGTCCTGAGGCCTCAGCGCGGCACGGCGAAGCTGAACGGGATCACGACCGGTTCGCCGGTGGTCGTCCCGTCGATGCTTTCAGGGCTGTAGCGGAAAAGCCGGCTCACCTTCAGCGCCGCGTCGCCGAAACCGTATTCGGGCGGGGATTCCGACAGCACCTGGCAGCTTTCCAGAGCCCCCCTCGCCCCGATGGCGCAGCTCATCCTGGCCGTGCCGCCGACCTCCATCCGCTGCGCGCGATCCGGATAGTAGCGCGCCATGTCTTCCCCGTTCGGCGTCCGCAGGGGGGTGTTGGGGCGGTAGTCGATCACCCCCGGCGCGACGACGGGCGGGACCGGCGCGGCGGCGACCAGCCAGGGCGGCGTGTAGGGCCCCGTGGCGACGTTCAGCTCGACCGTCGATCCGACCGTCGAGTGTCCTTCCTGGGTCCAGGTGAGCGTCCTGATCCCCTTCAGGTTCTCGAGCACCTGGCGCTCCACCTCCGGGTCCGAAGGGAGGTTTTCCAGCACCGTGCAGGCCTCCAGTTCGCCGCCCTGGGCGACCTGGCAGCGCAGGCGGGAGCGTCCGGCGACGGGCGGCGTGGAGGGCGCGGGCGGCGCCTTGGCCTTGCCCGCCCTGCCCAGGGGCGCGGCCGGCGTCCGTCCGGGGAAGGGGTTGGTCAGCCAAACCCGGTCGGCCACGCCGAGGCTCTGGTCGAAAGCGACCGAGAAGGAGATACGACCGGGATAGGGGGACGCTTCGGCCTTGAACCTGTCCGCGAGCGCCAGGGCCGCCGCTCCGAACCCTTCGTCGGCGGGCGCCTGCGCCAGGACGCGGCAATCACGCAGCACGCCGGCCGGGGTCGGCGCGCAGGCCAGCCGGGCGAAGCCCGCCAGCCCCTTGGCCTTGGCCGACGCCGGATAGGCCGCCTGCACCTGGGCCGGGGTGGGAACAGCGGTCCATTCGCCCGGCGTCGAGCCTTCGCCTTCGAACGGACGACAACGGACGTCGCAGGCGAAACTGACCATGATGGGGATCGACATCGCCGCCGGCGCGCCCGCCTTGCGGCCGGGCGTGAACCGATAGAGCGGCGCCAGCTTCAGGGCCGCCTCGCCGAAGCCCAGCCCGACCCGGCCTTCCTGGCCGACCGCGCAGGCGGTCGTCCGTCCCTCGACCGTCACCGTGCACCACAGGCTGGCCCAGCCTTCGACGCCGGTGAAGCGCGCGGCGCGCGGCCAGGCGGCGTAGAGGGCGTCCGGCGACGGCGCCGCGACGCGCGCCGGGAGCCGATACTCCACCCCGCCCGCCCGGATCGGATTGTTCTCGGGCAGCTGGAACTGGATCCGAAACGGTTCGGACCGGACAAGGTTGGCATCCGGGTTCTTGGGACCGCCGACTTCGTAGCGCTTGACCAGGGCCAGGGCGGCCGGGCCGAAGCCCGCGCCGGCGGGGCTTTCCGAGATCAGCCCGCAAGACCAGAAGCCGGCGCCATAGGTCTGGCAGGCCACCACCGCCTCGCCTTCCACGCCGCTGGCCCGGGCCTCCGGCGGATAGACGGCCTGGATCTCCTGGCTACGCAGACGGAACTCCGGCTGGCCGGTCCCCTCCTGGGCCGCCGCGCGCCCGGCCAGGCAGGCCGCGACCACCGCCGCCAGGACGCCAAAACGCTTCATCATGCCCGCCGCCCCCAAAGCCACGCTTGCAACCCTAGGGGGCGGCCCGGGCGGCGACAAGGACCTGGCGAAGCCGTCAGGCCACGGGCCCCTTGTTTGGCGCGGCCGGATCGCCCGGAGAAGCGGCCCGAGGGGGCGAGCCCTGCGTGGACGACGACCCGGCGCTCCATTGCGAGCCGCTGGAGAACTCGAAATCGACCCCCGCCTTGGCCGCCGCCTTGCCCAGGGCGATCAGCTGGCCGGCCGGCAGGCCGCCGGGCTTGTCGAAGACCGCCCGCTCGCCGCCGTCGGGCAGCTTCTCGACATGGGACTGGACCGGGGCGGCGGAGAGGTGGTGCTGGGCGATCAGCGCCTCGACCTTGTCGGCCGGTCCCGACAGCACGACATGGGTCGACTGGGAGCCCTGCCCGCAGGCCGCCAGCAGGCAGGCCGCCGCCAGGGCCGCCGTCATCAGGGCGGAGCGGAGCATAGGCTTGGCGTCGGATCGGGTCATCGGAACCTCGTCGCGGAAGGGCGCAGCTTGGACCGGCCGCGCGACGGCGGCAACCGTCGCTCCGGGCGACTATCGCGGCGCCTGGACAGACCGGCCGAACGCGGGCCTGTTCCCGGTCCACGCCAACCGACACGTCCGCCCGCCCATGCTGATCGAAGCCACCGACGCCCACTTCGCCGCCCTGATCGCCGGGCGCGCCCCCGACGGCCTGGCGGTCGCCGAGGGCGGGGTCGAGACGCCGGAGGTCCTGGCCATGCTGCGCGGCCTGTCGGCCGAGGTCGGCGAGAGCTTCCAGCCCAACGCCTGGCTGATCGTCGAGGACGGCGAGGTGGCGGGCCTGACCTCGCTGGTCCGCACGCCCTATGTCGGCGACACGGTGATGATCGGCTACGGCGTCGCCGCCTCGCGCCGAGGCCGCGGGATCGCCCGCCGCGCCGTGGCCGAGCTGCTGGCCTGGGCGCGGTCCGACTGGCGCGTCACCACCGTCACCGCCGAAACCGCGATCCACAACGCCGCCTCCCAGCGCGTGCTGGAAGCCAACGGCTTCGCGCGCACGGGCCAGCGGACCGACGAGGAGGACGGGGAACTGGTCTGCTGGGCGGTGGGGGTTTAGCCCGGTCGTTCGGCGTTCATCGGAAGTTCAGGCTTGGCCGCCTCTCCTGCGCCTCAAGGTTGCGTCGGGGGGCGAAGATGACGGGGCGGGTTTGGAGAGCGTTGGCGTTCGCCGCGATGCTGGCGACGGGGCCGGGCGCGGCGGCGACCGCCCAGGACAGGATCGACGTCCGGATCACCCCCGAGCCAGACGGCCTGCGCGCGGCCTACAGCCTGCCCCAGCCCGTCGATCGGCTGGAGTTCGACCAGAAGGCGCCGACCGTCCGCCAAGACACCTGGCGCACACCCCACGACATGGTGTTGGCCGACGGCGTGCTGCGACGCAAGGACGGCAAGCCGTTCAAGGCCTTCGAGGTTCGGATCACGCCCGACACCGCGCCGCGCGACCGCCTCTATCCGGCCCTGACGCGGGTGGGACAGGGCTGGCAGATCTACGGTCCCTATTTCCGGCCGGTCGATGACAAGCCTGCCGTCGTGGCCCACGTGGCGCGCCCTGGAGGCTGGGTCGCCACGTCCGCCGAGGTCAAAGGCGGCGATCGGATTTCACTGGACGGCTGGGTGTTCGTCGGCCCCCGTGGCTACGTGGCCAAGGGACCGGCGACGCTGATCGCCTCGCCCGACATCGACGCGCAGCTGAAGGCGCGGGTCGGCAAGGCAGCGGACGGCGCCGCGGCGCTCTACGGCCGTCGGCTGGGCCTGGGGCTGGACACCGCGCCTACGGTAATCGTCACCCGCGTGCCGACCTTTTATCCGGGTTGGCAGGGCGATGTCAGCGGAACGGTCGTCTCGTTGCGGTTCTTCGGTCCCGACAAGGACGCCTCGGAAAACAGTGGCTGGGTCGCCAAGTTCGTCGCCCACGAGTTCTTCCATCTGTGGAACAATCGGCTCGTCCATTCGCGCGACGGCGAGGGCGAGGCCTGGCTGCACGAGGGGATGGCCGAATACGCCGCCCTAATGGCCGGCCGGGAGCAGGGCGAACTGAGCGACGCCGACGTCCAGCGGGAACTGTCCGATCGATTGAGCGCCTGCGCCGCCGCGCTCTCGGCGAAGGGGCTCGGCGGCGATCCGCCTAGGCGGGGCAAGGCCGTCTATGACTGCGGCGTGGTGGCCCAATGGAGCGCGGACCTGATGATCCGCTCGTCCTCGGGCGGGCGGAGGGACGTGTTCGACGTCTGGCGCGATCTATTCGCCGCCGCTCGCGCCGGTGACGGGACCTATGACGCCGAGGGCTTCCTCGCCCGGGCCGGTCTGTCGGCGGCGGCGGAGAATCCGTTACGCCTGCTGACCGCGCCGGACGTCGATGATCGCTGGAACCGGCTGACGGCGGCGCTGAACGGACAGGGCGCGCGGGTCGTCGGGGCCCGGTCGGCCGACGTCGAGCGCGGGAACCTGCTGATGCATCTGGAGGGGCTGGTCTGCAGCGGCAGGTTCGGCTTCTACAGCGGTGATCCCAAGGCGGTGAAGCTGGACACCGGCGATCGGTGCGGGCCGCTGAACGGCGATCCGATGGTCGATGCGGTAGCGAGTCATAACCTACTGACCGACGCCCTGGGCGCGCGCGACGCCGTGGTCGAGATCTGCGCCGCCAAGGGCGAGGTGGAGTTCACCTATCGAGGTGCGCGGGTCGCCACGATGCCGTGCGGAACCGCCCTGCCGCCGCGCCCCCTGGCCTGGACCGTGGAAGCCTGGCGGTAGGTCTGTTCGGAACGCTCTACCGCCGCGCCAAACCGTCCAGCATCCACAGCGCCGCCAGGGTGCCGAACAGCACGGCCAGGGCCGAGAGCAGGAACATCCGCAGGCCCTGGGCCAGGGCGACGCTGAGGGTGGTCAGGGCGGCGACGGCCCAGGCCGAGGCCAGGACCTTGCCTTCCAGCGAGGTCAGGACGGGTCTGGGGGGCAGGAGGAAACGGACGGCGCGCCAGCCTTTTCGCCACAGACGTTTTGCCCGAACCCCAAGCCGCACGAGAGAGCCCCTCCACACTGACGGCAAAAGTGTAGGGGTGGGCGCCGGGTGCGTCCACGGGGAAAACAACGTTATCCGTGATTTATCGATCTTTTCGACACGGCCTTGCCGGGTTGTGTCGCGTCGCCGACGATGTTCAACCGCGCTTGCGCGCCCGAGGGGTAATCGTCACCGTCATCAGCTTGCCCTGGCGGATCAGGACGAACGGCGCCGGCTTGTCGATGCTGTGGTGGTCCAGGGCGCGCAACAGGTCGTCCAGACCGGTCAGGGGCGCGCCGCCGGCGCTGATCAGCAGGTCGCCCTCGCGCACCCCGGCCTTGGCGGCGGGACCGCCGGCGTCGACCTGGGCCACGAACACCGCATAGCCCTGGGTCACGCCCGTGGCCCGGGCCAGGCCCGGCGGGATCGGGGCCTGCTGGGCGACCAGGCCGATCGAGCCGCGCCGCACGTGGCCGTGGGCCACCAGCTCGGCGATCACGAAGCTGGCGGTGTTGGACGCCACGGCGAAGCACAGGCCCTGGTAGCCGGCGATCACGGCGGTGGCGATGCCCACCACCTCGCCGGACGAGCTGACCAGCGGGCCGCCGCTGTTGCCGGGATTGAGGGCGGCGTCGGTCTGGATCAGGTCCTCGATCAGCCGGCCGCGCTCGCCGCGCAAGCTGCGGCCCATGGCCGAGACCACCCCGGTGGTCACCGTCGCCTCGAAGCCCAGCGGGGCGCCGATGGCGATCACCAGCTGGCCGCGCCGCAGGGCCTTGGAGTCGCCCAGCCGCGCCACAGGCAGGTCCAGCCTCTGGTCCAGCTGCAGCAGGGCCAGGTCGGTGTCGGGGTCGTCGCCCACGCAGCGCGCCGTCACGCTGCGGCCCTCGGCGGTGATGACGATGAAGCGGCTGGCCCCCTGGACCACGTGGCTGTTGGTCAGGATCAGGCCGTTCGGCGCGATGGCGAAGCCCGAGCCCACGCCCTGCATGCGCGGGTCCTCCATCATCGGATGGATGCGCACGACGCTGGGCCCCACCGCCTCGACGGCGCGGACCACGGCGTTGGAATAGGCGTCCAGCAGGCTGTCCTGGGAGGGGACGACGCAGAACGGCGCCGGCTCGCCGGCGTCCAGCACGAAGACCGCCTCGGACTCCTGGTCGGGATACGACAAGATCTCATGACGCCGCGGCGCCTTGGGCCGCCGGGCCTTGGCGAACATCTCGTACTTGCGCGCTTTCAACATCCGGCCCCCGCCCCGTCGTGCGGCGAAGGTTAACGGCAAGAACGTGGGTTGGCGAGTCGGAGCGGGGCCGGGACGCCCCCTCCGTCATGTCGCGTATCCGCGCCATGCCACCTCCCCCGTTTCACGGGTGAGGAGGAAGCCGAGCCGCCCTGCGCCTCACCCGCATGGCGGGGGAGGATGCGCAGCATCGTGACGGAGGGGGCGTCCCCGTGTGTCCCTAGAACGCCGGCGCCACGATGGCCCGGGCCGCCACCTCGTCGCGCAGCACCTGCTCGACCAGCAGCTCGATGCTGTCGAACTTCAGCTCCGGACGCAGGAAGGCGATCAGGTCGGTCTCGATGACCTGGCCGTAGAGGTCCTCGTCGAAGTCGAACAGCCAGGTCTCCAGCCGCGTCTCGACCTCGCCCGTGGTGGGGTTGTTGCCCAGGTTGGCCACGCCCGGCACCTCGCGGCCGTCGGGCAGGCGGGTGCGGGTGGCGTAGACGCCCAGGCGCGGCACCACATAGTCCTCGACCTCGACATTGGCCGTGGGGAAGCCCAGCTGGCGGCCCAGCTGCTGGCCGCGCCGGACCACGCCCTCGATGGCGAACGGCCGGCCCAGGATGCGGGCGGCGCCCTCGGGATGGCCGTCGCGCAGGGCGTCGCGCACGCCGGTCGACGAGAACTTCTCGCCCTCGCGGTTGGCCACCGGCTCGGCCACCGAGACCGAGAAGCCGTACTCCGCGCCATAGGCCTTCATCAGGTCGGCGCTGCCGGTGCGGCCCCGGCCGAACGAGATGTCGAAGCCGACGGCCACGTGCTTCACGCCCAGGCCCTGGACCAGCACCTTCTCGACGAACTCGCGGTCGCCGAAGCTGGCCATCTCGAAGTCGAACGGCAGCAGGTACAGCAGGTCCACGCCCAAGGCCTCCAGGGCGCGGGCCTGCTGGTTATGGGTCATCAGCTTGAAGGCCGGCTCGCTGGGGCGGAACAGGCGGCGCGGGTGCGGGTCGAAGGTGACCACGCCCAGCGGGGCCTTCGCCGCCTGGGCCGCCTTGGCGGCCTGGGCGATCACCTGCTGGTGGCCGCGATGCACGCCGTCGAAATTGCCCAGGGCCACGCAGGCGCCCCGCTCGCCCTCGGGCAGGCCCTTCCAGCCGTGGATCGTCTTCAGCCGCATCGAGGACACCTCTACGCCGCCTTGCGCGGCACGAGGACCACGGCCTCGCCGCCCACCACGGCCTTGCCGTTCACCAGGCAGCTGGTGTCCAGGGTGACGCGGGCCTTGGCCTCGTCGATCGCGGTCACCGTCACCCGGGCCACGACCTCGGCGCCGATCTTGACCGGGCGCTTGAAGTTCAGGGTCTGGGACAGATAGACCGCCCCGGGACCGGGCAGGGTCGTGCCCAGCACCGCCGAGATGTAGCCGGCCGACAGCATGCCGTGGGCGATGCGCTCGCCGAACGACGTGGTCGCGGCGTAGTCGGCGTCCAGGTGCACGGGATTGGTGTCGCCGGTCACCTGGGCGAAGGCGACGATGTCGGCCTCGGTCACGGTGCGGACCAGCTCGGCCGATTGGCCGACGCTCAGGTCCTCGAGAAACAGTCCCGGCATCACGCGCCCCTCATTCTTCTTGTGCGTTGCACCAATCTTAGCGGCGCGGTTCCTACCAGACCAGATCGCCCATGGCGTGGGTCGCGCCCACCCGCTCGGCGGCCAGCAGGCCCTCGACCTTGGCCGGGTCCAGCTTGCCGTCGGGACCGACCGCGGCCGCGCCGTGGATGCCCTTGGCGATGAACAGGCAGGCCAGGCCCTGGTCGTGGGCGCCCTTGACGTCGGTGATCACGCCGTCGCCGATGCACAGCACCCGCGAGCGGTCGACCGGGCCGCCCTTCAGGGCCTCGGCTTCGGCCAGGGCCAGGTCGTAGATCGGCCCGTAGGGCTTGCCGGCCATCAGCACCTGGCCGCCCAGGGTCTCGTACAGGTCGGCCAGGGCGCCGCCGCAATAGATCAGCTTGGAGCCGCGCTGCACCACCCGGTCGGGATTGGCGCAGATCAGGGTCAGGCCGCGCTCGGCGGCGATCGCCAGGCGGTCGGTGTAGTCGGCGGGCGCCTCGTTCTCGTCGTCGACCATGCCGGTGACGGCGACGAAGGCGGCGTCCTGGGGACCGGCGGTCTCCAGGCCCAGGCCGTCATACAGCGGCAGGTCCCGGTCGGGGCCGACGATCCAGGCCGGACCCGGCGCGCGGGCGGCCAGCAGGGTGCGGGTGGCGTCGCCCGAGGTGACGAAGGCGCTCCAGGCCTCGCGCGGCACGCCCAGCCGGTCCAGCTGCTCGACCACGTGCTCGGAGGGGCGCGGCGAGTTGGAGATCAGGATCACCGGCCCGTGGTGTTTGCGCCACTCGACCAGGGCCGCGCAGGCCTCCGGGAAGCTCTCGACCCCGTTGTGGATGACGCCCCAGACGTCGCACAGCAGCACGTCGTAGCGGTCGGCGAGGGCGGACAGGCCAGTGGGCAGATCGGTCATGGACAGGGGCGGTACCGGGCGGAGACGGATGCGTCAACGGTAGCGCATGTAGGGACGCGGGGGCGCTGGGGCCAGCGGAGGGATGCTGGTGAAGGGATGAGCTTTGCTGGCTTCCCCCAACTGTTGTCATCCCGGAAGCCCCGCAGGGGCTGTCCGGGACCCAGGGGCGGCCGCACCGCATTCGCCCGGTCCCCTGGGTCCCGGACAAGCGCTGCGCGCTTTCCGGGATGACAACTATCTTTACAACCGCAATGGTTGAGCTCCATGCGCAGCTACCACGTCTACATGCTCGCCAGCCAACGCAACGGTACGCTCTATGTCGGCGTGACCGGCGACTTGTCGCGGCGCGTATGGGAACATCAGGAAGGCCTGACACCTGGCTTCACATCGAAGTACGGCGTCGTCCGCCTGGTCTGGTACGAGGAATATCCCGACATCGGCGATGCGATCAGGCGGGAGAAGAGCCTCAAGCGCTGGCGTCGCGCCTGGAAGCTGCGGCTGATCGAAGAGAACAATCCGCAGTGGCTGGATCTCTACGAGACCTGGAACGGCTGACCGTCCCCCAACAGTGTCATCCCGGAAGCCCCGCAGGGGCTGTCCGGGACCCAGGGGACTGGGCAGATGCGGTGCAGCCGCCCCTGGGTCCCGGACAAGCGCTGCGCGCTTTCCGGGATGACAACCGTCGGGGGATTGGGGGTATCGACAGCAGCAGGAGTGTTTCGCCCCCTACGCCCCGAACCCCTCCTCCATCCAGCGCCGGTACAGCCCCACCCGGTCGTCGTCCCAGTACGGCCCGCCCATCGGCATGCGAGGCTCGTTGCCGTCCGGGCGGACGAAGTCGAACACCGTCCGGCCGTTGGCGTGGTCGGCGTAGCCCTCGCCGCCCGCCGGGTCGGCCATCCAGTCGTAGCTGTCCAGCTTGACGCCCTTGCGCTTCATGCAGGCCAGGTCGTGGGCGTTGAACAGCGGCCGGATGTCCTTGGCGTAGGAGACCATCGCGCCCTCCCTACCAGTTGAAGCCCTGGTCTTCCCGGGCCTCCTTGATCTGGTCCTGGAACTCCATGCCGAACGACCAGGCGAACTCGGCCGGGAAGTTGGTCCGCCGCAGGGCGCGGCCGTACTGCGGATATTCGGCGGCCATCGAGGCGGTGTAGGTGTCGTTGAAATAGGTCTCGCGGTTCTTCAGCTCGTTCCAGGTGACCGAGTACTGGTGGCAGCCGATGCAGTTGGTGCGGCCGTTGCCGGTGTGGTGCTCCAGGTTGGGGTTGCTGCACCAGGTGGTGACCTTGTCGTAGGGCGCGGGGTTGCGCTGCTCGGTCGCGCCGTCGTAGGCGGCCTTGATCGCCGAGGCCAGGCCGGGCTGGCCGCTCTCGTAGGGCCCCCAGGGCTTGGGATCGGCCTCGTTGAAGGCCGTGGTCACGCACATCTTGTAGTGCGACCAGACCCCGCCGTTGAACTTGGCCAGGGCGGCCGGGCGGTCCTGGCCGAAGTCCTCGTCGGGCTTGGGGCTCCACCACAGCGAGATCCAGATCCATTCGCGGGTGTCCTTGGTCGAGAAGTGGATCGACTTCAGGCCATAGACCTTCCCGTCGGTGGTCTGGACCGCGTAGATGCCGTTGGTCGTCACCGGCTCCAGGGTGGGCTTGGGCCAGCTGCCGCCCTTCAGCACCGCCGTGATCGCCGCGGCGTCGGTGGCGTGGGCGCTGACCTTGGGCGCGGCGCCGTCGATCTCGTCCCAGCTGGTCTTGACCATCACCGCGTTGCGCGGGAACTCGTCGACGCAGGGCGAGAACTGGCTGGCGCTGGGCGGCGGCTGGTTCCACGGGATCTTGTTGGAGCAGGTCTCGATGCCCTGGGCCTGGGCCAGGACGTGCTCGACGAACGACGGGCTGAACAGGGTGAAGCCCCGGCCCAGCTCCTCCTCGGGCGCGCCGCGGTCGAAGCCCTCGGACTGCTTGAGCACCTGGGTCAGGTTGGCCGAGACCAGGCTGCGGACCATGTTCTTGTCGGTCCCGGCCTGCTCCATCACCTCGTGGGCGATCTCGGCGCGGGTCTTCTTGCAGGCGGCGTCGGCCTTGCAGGCCGCCAGCTGGGCGATGAACAGCTTGATCTTCTGGTCGACCTCGGGATTGACGCTCATCCCCTCGTACCAGGTGTGCCACAGGGGCACCTCGTAGGTCTTGCCCTCCAGGGTCAGCTTCTGGGGTTCCAGCAGGGCCTCGACGATGGTCCAGGCGGTCTTGCGGCGATCGGCCATCGAGGCTTCCAGCCGGTCGAACAGCGCCTTGGGGTCCTCGGCGATCGGCGTGTAGTCCTTGCCGCGCCCGATCAGCAGCCGCCCCAGGGGCGAGGCCTCGCCGGCCTGCGGGTTCAGGCCCTTGGCGGTGAGGAACTGCACCGGAGCGCCCTCACCGGCCGCCGGCGGCGCCTCGGCCGTGGTCCCGCCCGGCCCGCAGGAGGCCAGCAACGCACCAATGAGAGCCAGTGGCGCGGCCAGGGCGGCCAGCAGGGGGATCCTCGTTCTCGACGATGCGGACATGGGGCGTTTCCTCGAATGGGGCGGCTTACCCGCCTTGCCAGGTGTGGATCAGTCGCAGGTGGTCGGGGGTGAGCAGGGCGCCGGAATTGACCCCGGGCCCGACCTCGGCCGGGGTGGCGTCGGCCTCGTAGCCGTGCACGGCGACCACGGTCGGGGCGGCGACGTCGCCGATCCAGACCGGGCCGCCGCTCTGGCCGTCGGTGGTGTCGATCTCGTAGTACAGTCGGCCCTCCAGGCTGGTGCGCACCGGCCCCTTGGCCACCAGCAGGTGCTCGTAGCTGCCGGCGTATTCCGGATAGCCGGAGACCACGGCGGCGGTGCGGGGCAGCGCGGCGGGATCGATGGCGTCGTACTTCATCCAGCCCACCCGCTCGCCGGCCGGCTCGTCCAGGTGGATGCAGCCGATGTCGTGGGCGCGGTCGCGGTCCGCCAGCCAGGGCGGGGCGCAGTCGAAACGCGTGGAGACAGCCGCCCCGAACGGCCGCTTGTTCCAGCTCTGGCCGGGGATGACCGTGACCCGGCGGGCCCAGCCGCCGAAGGCCGGGTTGTGCAGGCAGTGGCCGGCGGTGATCACGGTGGAGGGGCCGGCCAGCCAGCCGGTGCCGTTGAACACGCCGGCGCCGGTCTCGATCCGCAGGGCGCAGACCATCCGCCAGGGCGCGGCCGTGGTGGTCAGCTCGACCCGGCGACGGTCGCGCGGGCCCAGGATGCTGAACATCCGGGCGCGGCCGGCGGGCGCCCGGGAGGGCGGCTCCGGCGCCAGGAGCGGCGCCAGGGTTCCCTCCGATCCCGCCGACAGCGGGACGTCCAGGTCGATCGATACGGAATCGGACTGCGGACGATCCATGGCGGCCCCGCCTGCTTGGCGGGTCAAGGCTCGCCCAAAACAAGCACCCGCGTAAAGCTCAATCTTTAGGGGAGCGATGCGCGACGTCGGCAGGATCGTGCATCAAGTCTGCAGGATCGGCCTACCGTCCCGCGCGGCGCCGTGGCATGCCCCGCCTGTTCATCTCCCCCTGAACTTCGAGGACTCTCCGATGGCCATCGCAAAGGGCTACGCGGCCGCATCCGCGTCCGCGCCTCTGACCCCCTTCACCTTCGACCGCCGCGAACCCAACGACGACGACGTCGTCATCGCCATCAAGCACTGCGGCGTCTGCCACTCCGACATCCACATGGTCGACAACGGCTGGGGCCAGAGCGTCTATCCGATCGTGCCGGGCCACGAGATCACCGGCGTGGTCACCGCCGTCGGCTCCAAGGTCAGCCGCTTCAAGGAAGGCGACCGGGTCGGCGTCGGCTGCTTCGTCGACAGCTGCACCACCTGCGCCGCCCGCGACCTGGACCGCGAGCAGTACATGCCCGGCCTGGTCCTGACCTACAGCGGCTTCGAGCCCGGCGCCGACCTGCCCACCTACGGCGGCTATTCCGACCACATGGTGGTCAAGGAGGGCTATGTCCTGTCGATCCCCGACAACCTGCCCCTGGACGCCGCCGCCCCGCTGCTGTGCGCCGGCATCACCCTGTATTCGCCGCTGCGCCACTGGAACGCCGGTCCCGGCAAGTCGGTGGCGATCCTGGGCCTGGGCGGCCTGGGCCACATGGGCGTCAAGATCGCCCACGCCATGGGCGCCGAGGTCACGGTGCTGAGCCAGACCCTGTCCAAGCAGGCCGACGGCCTGGCGATGGGCGCCGACCACTATTACGCCACCAGCGACGCGGCGACCTTCGAGACCCTGGCCGGGACCTTCGACCTCTTGATCTGCACGGTGTCGGCCGGGATCGACTGGGGGGCGTACCTCAACCTGCTGAAGGTGGACGGGACCATGGTGCTGGTCGGCGCGCCGGAAGAGCCCGTGCCGCTGAACGCCTTCGCCCTGATCCCCGGCCGCCGCACCCTGGCCGGCTCGATGATCGGCTCGATCAAGGAAACCCAGGAGATGCTCGACTTCTGCGGCGAGCACGGGATCGCCGCCGACATCGAGACCATCGCCATCGACCAGATCAACGCGGCCTACGAACGCATGCAGAAGAGCGACGTGCGCTACCGCTTCGTGATCGACATGGCGACGCTGTAGGGCGCCTCGGGGACACGTGCGTGCGCGTGTCCCCCGGTTCTACGGCCTTCCCCCCGAGGGATCGAGGGAACGGCCCGAGTGTGCCGCCCGGCCGGACGGAGCACCTTGCCGGGAGTGCAATCCCGACCGAGGTCCCTCGTCATGAACTCCACCGTCCGCGCCCTCGCGGCGCCTGTCCTGGTCGCCTTCGCCCTGGCGGCGACCTCGGCCCCCGTGCTCGCCGGCGGGGCCGACCCGGCCAAGAAGGGCTCGGTCTCGCAGGAGGCGACCGGGGCCATCGAAATCCACGGCGGCGGCGTCGCCCTGGGCGTCGGCGTCAGCTGGGGCAAGGGGACCCTGACCTATCGCGGCGAGAAGCACGCGCTGAAGGTCAACGGCCTGTCGGCGGTCGACATCGGCGCCAGCGGCTTCACGGCCAGCGGCACGGTCAGCAACCTCAAGCAGCTGTCCGACATCGAGGGCACCTACCAGGCGGCGTCCCTGGGCGCGACCGTCGCCGGCGGCGGCAGCGTCTCGACGATGAAGAACGACAAGGGCGTGGTCATCAAGGTCAACGCCACCAGCCGCGGCCTGCGCCTGACGGCCGCGCCGTCGGGGGTGAAAATCCAGCTGGCGAAGTAGGCGGCGGACGACGCCCCTCCAATCTCCGGGGACGACGAAGGGGACACACACTCACCCAACGGCCTTGCCGAACTGGTGGCGTGCCTGCCGTGAGTGTGTGTCCCCACCTTCGCGCGCGGCCCCTCACGTCGCGTCGTGGAAGATCACCCCCAGCACCCGCCGGCGCCCCGACCGCACGGTGCTGACCCCGTGGCGCAGCACGCGGCGGTGGACGCCGCGCGTCCCCGTCGCCGGGCGCTCGCGCACCGCGAAGATCACGCCCTCGCCCTGCTTCAGCGGCACGACCTGCGGCCGCGACTGCTGGCGGGGACGCTGCTCGACCAGCACGAACTCGCCGCCCTCGAAGTCGCGGCCCGGCTCGTCCAGCAGGAAGGCGGCCTGCAGCGGGAAGACGTGCTCGCCGTACAGGTCCTGGTGCAGGCAGTTGTAGTCGCCCGGGCCGTAGGTCAGCAGCAGGGGCGTCGGCCGCGCCTGGCCCGCCGCGTGGCAGCGGGCCAGCATGTCGTCCAGGTCGTCCGGGAAGCGCCGGTCCTCGCCCAGCACCCGCGCCCACCGATTGGCGACGGCGGCCAGCGGGCCATAGAGCCCCTGGCGCAACCGCTGCACCGGGTCGGGCAAGGGGTAGGCGAAGTACTTGTACTCGCCCTGGCCGAAGCCGTGGCGGGCCATCACCACCCGGCTGCGGAAGCCGGCCTCCTGGTCGTAGAGGCCGGCGATCCTTTGGCAGGTCTCGGGCTTGAGCAGGGGCCCGGTCAGGGCCCAGCCCTGGGCGTCGAGGTCGGCTTCGATGCGGCTCCAGTCCAGGCTCACGCGGCTTCACTCATTTGCGTTTCTTTGGCGAGCAGCGCGCGCTTCCGCTCGACGCCCCAGCGGTAGCCCGAGAGGCCGCCGTCGGCCCGCACCACCCGGTGGCAGGGGGTGATCACCGCCAGCGGATTGGCCCCGCAGGCCTGGGCCACGGCCCGCACGGCGGCGGGACGGCCGATGGCCTGGGCGACGGTCTTGTACGAGGCGGTCGTGCCGGCCGGGATGGCCCGCAGCGCCGCCCAGACGGCCTTCTGCAGGTCTGTGCCCTGGGCGTCGAGCGGCAGGTCCAGCTTGGCCTCCGGATGGTCGACCTGGCGGGCCACGGCCTCCAGGTCGGCGGCCAGGCCTTCCGGATCGGGCGTCAGCCGGGCCGCGCGGAAGCGGCGCTCCAGGTCGCGGACCAGGACGTCGGGGTCGTCGCCCAGGGTCACCAGCCGCAGGCCGGCGTCGGAGCGGGCCACCAGGGCCAGGCCCAGGCTGGTCGGAACCGTCGCCCAGCGCAGGGTCTCGCGCGGCTGGTCGGGCCTGCAGCGCAGGCAGGCCCGGAAGCCGGCGGCGCGGGCGCTTTCGCGGGTGTCGTGGAACTCGACGTTCTTGCGCAGCGGCCGCCCGGCGCAGCTGGCCAGGCAGTAGACGCCGGTGGTGCGCACGGCGATGAAGAAGGCGCCGTCGAGGTCGCGGTCGCGGCGGCGCATGGCCTCCCAGCGCGCGTCGTCGGTGAGGAATTGAGAAGCGGTCATGGTCGGTCTCCTTTCGTGAGAAGGAGCATGCGCGCCATGACCTGCGGCGTCATTCCGATGCTTGCGGTTCCGGTTTGGGGCCGCAGATCAGGTCGACCATCACCGGGATCGTGGCCTCCAGCTGCTCGCGCGTCTCGCCGGCCCGGGCGCGGACCGACAGGGCGTTCATCATCATGCTGGCCACGCGGCCCAGGGCCACGGGATCGGCGCTGGACGGCAGCTCGCCCTTGGCCTGGCGGCGCTGGATCAGGCCTTCGACGCCCCGGTCCAGCTCGTGCAGGCCCTCGGCGACGATCCGGCGGGCCTCCTCGTCGACGGCCGCCTGGCCGAGGCCCGCGCTGACCAGGAAGCAACCGCGCCCGCTGCCGTCGTCCGCCAGGTAGAAGCCCAGGGCCGTGCGGTAGATCCGGGTCAGCACCTCGCGCAGCGACCCGCCGCCCCGGAAGGCCTCGGTCATCGCGGCGCGCGAGCGGTCCATGTAGGCGTCCAGCGCCGTCTTGAAGAGCGACTGCTTGTCGCCGAACGCCCCGTACAGGCTGGGCCGGTTCATGCCGGTGGCGGCGCTCAGGTCGTCCAGCGAGGCGCCGGCGTAGCCCTGGGACCAGAAGGTCTCGGTGGCCTTGGCCAGGGCGACCTTGGGATCGTAGGCGCGGGGACGGCCCCGACGCTTGGCGGGGGTTTCGGACATGGCTCTCTCCTGGTCCGGAATCTTATTTTTGTACCGTTTCGCAGTTTATTCCTTGACCACCGTTATTTTTATGCGAAACAGTATGAAAAAGCAACGGAGGGTTCGATGGACCTCTATTTCTCGCCGATGGCCTGTTCGATGGCGACCCGGATCGCGGCCTACGAGGCGGGGGCGGACATCCGCTTCCTGAAGGTCGACACCAAGGCCCGGCCCAAGGTGGTCGAGGACGGGACCGCCTTCCTCACCCTCAACGGCATGGGCCAGGTGCCGGTCCTGCGGACCGACGACGGCGAACTGATCGTCGAGAACGCGGTGATCCTGCAGTACGTGGCCGACCGCTTCCCGGCGTCGGGCCTGATCCCCGCCGACGGGGCGGAGCGCCGCAAGGTGCAGAGCTGGCTCAGCTTCGTCGGCACCGAGCTGCACACCGGCGTGTTCATCGCCCTGCTCAGCAAGACCGCCCCGGAAGGCGCCAGGGCCTTCGCCCGCGAGCTGCTGGCCGAGCGCCTGGCCTTCCTCGACGCCCACCTGAAGGGCCGCGAGTTCCTGCAGGGCCGGTTCAGCGTGGCCGACGCCTATCTGTTCGTGATGCTGACCTGGGCCCGCTACCTGGCGATCGACTTCACGCCCTATCCCAACCTGGCCGCCTATCGCGACCGCCTGCAGACCCGGCCCTCGGTGGCCAGGGCCTTCGACGAGGAATTCACCCTGTTCAAGGCCGCGGCCTGAAAGCCGTGACCTGAACGGGGGACACACACCCGCGGCATGGCCGTGAACCAGACGGCCCTTATCCCTGCCGCGGGTGTGTGTCCCCTCCGCCTTCAACCGCTCCACTCCCCAGGAGACACCCATGCGTAACCTGATCATCGCCGCCGTGGCCCTGGCCGCGGCGGGCGGCCCCGCCATGGCCGAAACCAAACCCCAGACCGGCTGGCTGACGCTGGCCGCCCCCACAACCCGGGACCACCTGGTGTTCGACGGCACGCTGTGGCGCTGCAAGGCCGACGTCTGCCGCTCGACCCAGGTCAAGTCGCTGCCGCCCCTGCGCAGCTGCAAGCGCCTGGCGCGCGAGCTGGGGCCGATCACCGGCTTCGGCTATCGCGGCGTGACCCTGTCGGACGCCGAACTCGGCGAATGCAATCCGGCCCAGATCGCCAAGACCCCGGCGGCTTCGGAAGTCGCCGTCGCCCACTGATCTCCGACCTCGAAGGAGGACCTCGGGGGCGTGCGCAAGCGCGCCCCCTTTTTTTCGTCCCCATAACCTCCGTCATCCTCGGGCTTGTTCCGAGGACCCCTGCTTCAGCCGAGAAGAAGGATGATCCGTGGAGCGGCGAGGTCGCGGATCCGCCCAAACGGCGAACCAGCCGACAGAGGGGTCCTCGGAACAAGTCGAGGATGACGGTGATCGAGCTAGCTGACGCGGTGAGAGCAACGCGTTTGCCCCTCCCCGCCTCGTCTGCTATCCCCCGCCCATGCCTTTCGTTCGGAAGACCTCGCGAATTAACCGCCCGGCGTGACGCCGCCGGACGAGTTTCCAGCGCGCGCCGGGTTCCCCCGCGAATTTTCCCGAACATTCCAAGCTGGATAGCTCTCCCATGGCCGACGACGCCACGACGACCGCCCGCGACTACCGCGAAACCGTCTTCCTTCCCGACACCCCGTTCCCGATGCGCGGGGGCCTGCCCAAGAAGGAGCCCGAGATCCTGGAGGGCTGGGCCGCCCTGTCGGACAAGGGCCTGTACGGCGCCGTGCGCGCCGCGCGCCAGGCCGCCGGCGCCCCGCTGTTCGTGCTGCACGACGGCCCGCCCTATGCGAACGGGGCCATCCACATCGGCCACGCCCTGAACAAGACGCTGAAGGACTTCGTGGTCCGGTCGCGCTTCGCCCTGGGCTACGACGTCGACTACGTGCCCGGCTGGGACTGCCACGGCCTGCCGATCGAGTGGAAGATCGAGGAAGAGTTCCGCGCCAAGGGCCGCCGCAAGGACGAGGTGCCCGCCGCCGAGTTCCGCGAGCGCTGCCGCGAATACGCCGCCCACTGGATCGAGGCCCAGAAGGTCGAGTTCCAGCGCCTGGGCGTGCTGGGCGACTGGTGGAACCGCTACGCCACCATGGACTACGGCAGCGAGGCCACGATCGTGGCCGAGTTCCACAAGTTCGCGCAAACCGGCCAGCTCTATCGCGGCTCCAAGCCGGTGATGTGGAGCCCGGTCGAGCGCACGGCCCTGGCCGACGCCGAGATCGAGTACCACGACCACGTCAGCCCGACCGTCTGGGTGAAGTTCCCGGTCAAGGCCTATGACGAGGACCGCTACGCCGTGTCGGGCGCCGCCGCCGGCGACAACGTCTTCCGCCTGCCGCCCAACGACGCCAGCGTCGTGATCTGGACCACCACCCCGTGGACCATCCCGGCCAACCGGGCGATCTCGTTCGGGCCCAAGGTCGAGTACGGCCTCTACGAGGTCGAGGCCCTGGAGGAGAACCTCGAGTTCGCCCCGTGGTCCAAGGTCGGCGACCGCCTGATCGTGGCCGACAAGCTGGCCGAGGACGTCCGCCAGGCCGCCAAGGTCGCCAAGTGGCGCCGCGCCGAGCCGGTCGACCCGACGGGCCTGATCTGCGCCCACCCGCTGGCGCAATTCGATGAAGGCTACGGCTTCGACGTGCCGCTGCTGGCCGGCGAGCACGTGACCGACGACGCCGGCACCGGCTTCGTCCACACCGCCCCGGGCCACGGCGCCGACGACTACCTGGTCTGGCTCAAGAGCGGCTACAGCCTGGACGCCATCCCCGACACCGTCGATCCCGACGGCGCCTACTTCGCCCACGTGCCCCTGTTCGGCGGCCTGAAGGTCATCGAGACCGAGGGCAAGAAGGCCGGCAAGTTCGGCCCCGCCAACGGCGCGGTGATGGACAAGCTGATCGAGGCCGGAAACCTGCTGGCGCGCGGCCGCGTCGAGCACAGCTATCCGCACAGCTGGCGCTCCAAGGCCCCGGTGATCTTCCGCAACACCCCGCAGTGGTTCATCCGCATGGACCAGCCGGTCCCGACCCTGGGCGGCAAGACCCTGCGCGAGACGGCCGTGAAGGCCATCGCCGACACCGCCTTCCACCCCGACGCCGGCCGCAACCGCATCGGGGCCATGGTCGAGACGCGTCCGGACTGGCTGATCAGCCGCCAGCGCGCCTGGGGCACGCCCCTGGCCATGTTCGTCGACAAGGAGACGGGCGTCCCGCTGATGGACGAAGCCGTCAACCGCCGCATCCTGGACGCCATCCAGGAAGGCGGCGCCGACGCCTGGTTCACCCGTCCCGACGAGGACTTCCTGGGCGGCGACCACGACCCGGCCCAGTACGAGAAGGTCGTCGACATCCTGGACGTCTGGTTCGACAGCGGCTCGACCCACGCCTTCACGCTGGAAGGCCGCAACGACAGCCGCAGCCCGGCCGACCTCTATCTGGAAGGCAGCGACCAGCATCGCGGCTGGTTCCAGTCGTCGCTTCTCGAGAGCTGCGGCACGCGCGGCCGCGCGCCGTACAAGGGCGTCCTGACCCACGGGTTCACCCAGGACGAGAACGGCGAGAAGATGTCCAAGTCCAAGGGCAACACCGTCGAGCCCCAGGCCATCACCAAGGAGTCCGGCGCCGAGATCCTGCGGCTGTGGGCGGCGATGGTCGACTATTCCGAGGACCAGCGGATCGGCAAGACGATCCTGGCCACGACCACCGACGCCTATCGCAAGCTGCGCAACACCACGCGCTACCTGCTGGGCGCCCTGGCCGGCTTCGACGAGGCCGAGCGGGTCACCGACTACGCCGACTTCCCGCCGCTGGAGAAGTACGTCCTGCACCGCCTGTGGGAACTCGACGCCCAGGTGAAGGCCGCCTACGAGGCCTATCGCTTCAGCGACGTGATCCGGCCGCTGATCGACTTCTGCCAGGGCGACCTGTCGGCCCTGTTCTTCGACATCCGCAAGGACAGCCTCTATTGCGACGCGCCCACGGCCCTGCGCCGCCGGGCGTATCGCACGGTGCTGGACTACGTGTTCGAGCGCCTGACGGTGTGGCTGTCGCCCCTGACCTGCTTCACCATGGAAGAGGCCTGGACGACGCGCTTCCCCGACGCCGGGTCGAATGTCCTGCGGGTGATGCCGGAGACCCCGGCCGCCTGGCGCAACGACGCCGAGGCCGCCCGCTGGGCCAAGGTCGAGGCCGTGACCTCGGTGGTGACCGCCGCCCTGGAGGTCGAGCGCCGCGAGAAGCGCATCGGCTCGGCCCTGGAGGCCGCGCCGGTCGTCCACATCGCCGAGCCCGACCTGCTGGCGGCCTTCGACGGCGTCGACGCGGCCGAGGTGTTCCGCACCAGCCAGGCGACCCTGGTCGCCGGGACCGCATCCGCCGCCTTCGCCCTGGACGAGATCAAGGGCGTGGCGGTGGAGCCCAAGCTGGCCGAGGGCAAGAAGTGCGCCCGCTCGTGGCGCATCCTGCCGGAGGTGGGAACCGACCCCCGCTATCCGGAGCTTAGCCTGCGCGACGCCGAAGCTGTGGCGTGGTGGGATAGCCAGCACGCCGCCTGACATCCTTATCGTTGTCATCCCGGAAGCCTCGCAGAGGCTGTCCGGGACCCAGGGGACTGGGCTGACGCCTTGCGGTTCCCCTGGGTCCCGGACAAGCGCTCCGCGCTTTCCGGGATGACAACCTTTGGGGACCGCTTCCGGGATGACAACGGTTTTGCGGCGGCTTAAGGACGAAGAATGCTCAAGATCACCCGCCTCGGCTGGACCGCCTACGCCATCGCGATCGTCACCATCGTGCTGGACCAGATCAGCAAGGCCTGGATCCTGTCGACCCTGGGCGCGGCGCCCGGCGCCAGCCAGCAGGTGGCCGGGCCGTTCTACCTGACCCTGGTGCATAACCTGGGCATGAGCTTCGGCCTGTTCCGCGGGTCGGAGCTCAGCCGCTGGCTGCTGACCCTGTTCTCGGCCGCGGTGGTGATCGGCCTGGCGGTCTGGGCGCGCAAGGCGATCAAGCCGCTGGTCGCGGCGGGAATCGGCCTGATCATGGGCGGGGCGTTCGGCAACAACCTGATCGACCGCATCCGCTACGGCTACGTCGTCGACTTCATCGACGTCTCGCGCCTGCACTTCCCCTGGGTGTTCAACGTCGCCGACTCGGCCATCAGCATCGGGGTCGCCCTGCTGCTGCTGGACAGCTTCCTGTCGGAAGAAAAGACCATGGCCAATCCGGACGGACACGGGCTTTAGGCGTACAATAGCGCCCTAACACAGCCACGATTTCGAGGAAGATTGGCGCCCGGCCTCGGATGTCGTATCGAGAGCGTCCGAATTTACGGCCCGGGGGGCCGGTGGAGCAGGTTTCATGAGTTTCTATCGGGTCGCGACCCTGGGCGTTCTGGCCTCCGTGGCCGCCATGGGCCTCGCCGGTTGCCAGTCCACGTCCAAGGCGCTGGGCATGAGCAAGGTGGTTCCTGACGAATTCCGCGTCGTCACCAAGGCCCCGCTGGTGGTGCCGCCCGACTACAGCCTGCGTCCGCCGGCCCCCGGCGAGCCGCGCCCGCAGGAGCTGCAGCCCGAAAGCGCCGCGCGCCAGGCCCTGATCGGCCAGAGCAACGCCGCCGGCCGTTCGGACGGCGAGAAGCTGCTGGTCTCCAAGGCCGGCGTCGACAAGGCCGACCCGCTGATCCGCTTCGTCGTCGACGACGAGAACGGCGACCTGGCCCACAAGGACGAGAGCTTCTCGCAGAAGGTCATGTTCTGGAAGAAGGGCGACAAGACCGCCGCCCCGACCGCGTCCGAGACCGGCGCCACCGACGCCACCCCGGTCGACGCCGCCACCGAAGAGGCCCGCCTCAAGGAACTGACCGGCAACGGCACGATCGTCATCGCCCGCGAAAAGGACAGCAAGATCAAGCTGCCGGGCCTGTAGGGCCGGGTTTTGACCCGCTGAAGTTCGAAAGGCCCGGATGCGAAAGCTTCCGGGCCTTTTGCTTTGGCTCCGCCCCCTACGGGGGCGGACAGACCGCGAAGCGGTCAGGTGGGGGCAAGTCGATGAGCCTCGGCGCCCTACGACCCACTTGCCCCCTCCGCGCCTTCGGCGCTCCTCCCCCACAGGGGGAAGAGCCTTCCTCACTCCCCCGGCGTCGACACCTCGAACCCGCGCGCCCGCATCTGGTCCAGCACCCCGCCCCGCGCCACCAGGCTGCGGACGCCGTAGACCGCCACCGCGTGGCCCGGCGTGCGCATCGCCGCCGACAACGCCGCCACCTCGTCCGCCGTCCCCTTGCGCTCCAGGTCGGCCATGCCGGGCAGGGCCAGCAGGCAGCGCTGGAAGTTGCGGGGGCCGGCGATGGCGCCGCGCACATCGCCGCGCGCCCAGGCGCGGGCGGCGGCCCGGGCGGCCTCGGGGCCGGCGTTGACCTCGTCCAGCACGCCCTCCAGGCAGATCAGCCCGGCCTCGCGCGAGTGCTCGCGCACCGCCGTCCTGATCAGCGGCATGGCCTTGTAGGTCGCGGCCGGCCGGGCCTTGACCCCGTGCTTGCGGGCCAGGCGGCCGATCGTGCGTTCGGGCTCGGCCGTCTCCAGCCGCACCGACTTGCGGTAGTCGCCGGCCATCATGATCCCCGCCCCCAGCGGGCTCCAGCCCTCGTAGGCGTCCGGCCCCTTGCCCAGGGTCGCGCGGGCCTTCGCCAGCTTGGCGGCCAGGCCGCCGGCGGACGCCTCCAGCGGTTCCTTCGACTTCAGCTTGCCGCGCAGGGCCAGGGCGGCCGGCAGGTCGCCGATCCCGGCCTTGCCCTCCGGCGGCAGGATCACCGCGAAAGCCCCGTCCAGCCGATGCTCCAGCACCCCGGTGTCCCAGGCCTGGCCCTTGGGCAGGGCCTGCAGCACGCCCAGCATGTAGATCGTGGTGTCGCCGTCCGAGATCCGCCACCAGGCCGGTCCCGGCAGCCTGGCGCTGACCACCAGGGCCTCGACGACATTGGCCTCGGGATCGTCGAGGCCGGGCGCGGTCTGGGCGTGGGCGGGGGTGGAGGTCAGGGCGAGGGCCGCCGCCAGGATCGCCAGTCGCCGCATGTCGTGGACCTCCAGCTCAGCCGGGGACACGCCCTCGCGGCGTGTCCCCAACAGACGCAGTGCGAGACTTGGGGACACGCCGCAAGGGCATGTCCCCGTCAGAACCCTCTACTCCCCCGGCGTCGTCACCGTGAAGCCCTTGGCCCGCAGCTGGTCCAGCACCCCGCCCTCGGCCAACAGCGAGCGCAGCTCGATCACCGCCACCGCCTTGCCGGGCGTCTTCAGCGCCGCGGAGATGGCCCGCACCGCGTCATCCCGGCCGTCGCGCAACTCGCGGGCGATCGACGGGGTCGAGGCCAGGCAGCGCTGGAAGCCCCGGTCCGCCGAGACCACCTGGCGCACCTCGCCCCGCGCCCAGCGCTCGGCCAGGGCCTTGATTCCCTCCTGGCCGCTCTCGGCCTGGCGCAGGCCCGCGTCCAGGCACAGCTCCTGCAGCGGCTGCGGCGCCCCGCCCAGCGACTTGATGGCGTCGACCAGGCTGTAGCCCGGCAGGTTCTGGATGCGCGGGCGCTTGTCCAGGTCCTTGCCCTTGGCGATGTCGCGGATGGCGTCGGTGACGCCGCCCAGGTGGATCGAGATGTCGCCGCCCTCGCCCCCGTTGGCCACCAGGAAGCCGGCGAAGGCGGGTTTGACCTCGTCCATGCTGTCGGGCTTCTCCTTCATCGCCGCCAGCCGCGCCTCCAGCCGGGCCCGCAGGTCCGGCGGCAGGGTCTGGCGCATCGGCTTGTCGGTGATGAAGTAGCGCTTGCCGGCCAGGGCCAGCGAGATCAGCCGCACCACGCTGACGTCGGCCTCCTGGCCCATGATCAGCACGTTGGCCCCGTCGACCCGCCGCTTGAACACCGACTCGTCGACCTCCAGCTTGGCGGGCGTCAGGGCCGGCACGCCCAGCACATAGACCGTGGTGTCGGCGTCGCTGACCTTCCACCAGGCCGGCCCCGGCAGGCGGGCGTTGACCACCAGTTCCTCGACCATGTTGGCCTCGGGATCGACCTTGCGCAGGTCGATCGGCCCGGAGGCGTCGACGGCCTGCTGGGCGAAGGCCGAACCGGAAAACATCAGGCCCAACACCGCCAACGAGGCGGCCAAGCGCAACTGCGTCACTATCTGTGTGTCTCCAGCCGTGGCGGAATCGATCTAAGATGATCGGTCTTCCACACTTGGAAGGGCCCCAAGCTGGGCCGTCAAATTACCATGCTGCAATGCGGCCCCGGCCGCGCCGAAAGCCGTCCCAGATGCCGATCCGCCGCCTGCCGCCCGAGACCGTCAACCGCATCGCCGCCGGCGAGGTGGTCGAGCGCCCGGCCAGCGCCATCAAGGAGTTGGTCGATAACGCCATCGACGCCGGCGCCACCCGCATCGAGGTCGAGGCCCACGGCGGCGGCCTGACCCGCATCCTGGTGGCCGACGACGGCTGCGGCCTCTCGGCCGAGGAACTACCCGTCGCCATCGAGCGCCACGCCACCTCCAAGCTGGCCCCCGACGAGGACGGCCTGTGGGACCTGCTGCGCATCCACACCATGGGCTTCCGGGGCGAGGCCCTGCCCTCGATCGGCTCGGTGGCGCGGCTCTCCATCTCTTCGCGGGCCAAGGGCCAGCGCGACGCCTTCTCGATCCTGGTCGAGGGCGGCAGCGTCGGCGACGTGGCCCCCGCCGCCTTCGCCGGCGACCACGGGGCGCGGATCGAGGTGCGCGACCTGTTCTACGCCACCCCCGCGCGCCTGAAGTTCATGAAGTCCGAACGCGCCGAGGCCCTGGCCATCACCGAGGAGCTCAAGCGCCAGGCCATGGCCCACGAGGCCGTCGGCTTCTCGCTGGACATCGACGGCCGCCGCATCCTGCGCCTGCCGCCCGAGCATCCCGGCCCGCAAGGCCGCCTGGCCCGCCTGTCGGCCGTGCTGGGCCGCGACTTCCACGACAACGCCCTGGAGATCGACCAGACCCGCGACGGCGTGCGGCTATCCGGCTTCATCGGCCTGCCCACCTACAACCGCGGCAACGCCGCCCACCAGTACCTGTTCGTCAACGGCCGCCCGGTGCGCGACCGGCTTCTCCAGGGCGCGCTTCGCGCGGCCTACGCCGACTTCCTCGCAAGAGATCGTCATCCGACCGCCGCCCTCTATGTCACGCTCGACACCGCCGAGGTCGACGTCAACGTCCACCCGGCGAAAGCCGAAGTGCGGTTCCGCGACCCGGCCCTGGTGCGCGGCCTGATCGTCGGGGGCCTGCGCCACGCCCTGGCCGCGGCCGGCCACCGGGCCTCGACCACCACGGCGGCGAGCGCGCTGGACGCCATCCGGGCGCAGAGCCTGGTCCCGCCGGGCGGCGGCGGTTACAGCGGCTACCAGCCCGCCCCCTCCCCCGCCGGCTTCTCGGCCTGGCAGTCGGGCGGCTGGACGCGGCCCGCGCCCCAGGTGCTGCCGGGCCTGTCGGACGTCTCGGCGAGATACGAGGCCGCGCCGGAGGAGGTCTACGCCACCCGCGCCGAGGCCTTCGGGGGCGGCGGCGGCGGCGTCGCCGAGGCGGTGCGCGAGGCGGCCTACGGCGGCTACGACGCCCCGCCCAGCGTCGCCTATCCCGGCCAGCCGGACCACGGCCCCGCCCCGGCCTTCGACCCCGTCGACTTCCCGCTGGGCGCGGCCCGGGCCCAGGTGCACGAGACCTACATCGTCGCCCAGACCCGCGACGGCGTGGTCATCGTCGACCAGCACGCCGCCCACGAGCGCCTGGTCTACGAGCGGATGAAGGGCGAGATGGCCGCCGGCGGCGTCGCCCGCCAGACCCTGCTGCTGCCCGAGGTGGTCGAGCTGGACCCCGCCGAGGCCGAACGCGTCGTCGCCCGCGCCGAGGAGCTGGCGGCCCTGGGCCTGGTCCTGGAAAGCTTCGGCCCCGGCGCCGTCCTGGTCCGCGAGACCCCGGCCCTGCTGGGCAAGACCGACGCCGCCGGCCTGGTCCGCGACATCGCCGACGACCTGGCCGAGAACGGCCAGGCCCTGGCCCTGAAGGAACGCCTGGAAGAGGTCTGCTCCACCATGGCCTGCCACGGCAGCGTGCGGGCGGGGCGGCGGTTGAACGCGGTGGAGATGAATGCGCTGCTGCGGGAGATGGAGGCGACGCCGCATTCGGGGCAGTGCAACCACGGGCGGCCGACTTATGTGGAGCTGAAGTTGGCGGATATTGAGAGGCTGTTTGGGCGGCGGTAGGGGGGCGGGCCAGGTCGCCCCCCTACCGCCGGGCGTCTAGACCAAGGCCGCGCGACGCTTGGCCTTGTGCTTGATCAGCACCTTCTCGAATTCGCCGACGGCGAACTCGTGGCTCGCCTGGTTCTTCGAAAGCTTCTGAGGATCGAACCGCGCCATGTCGAGAACAAGCCGATAGGCACCAGCGATGTCAGGCAGATACGCGTCGAGAAATTCGAACGGGTCCGTCGCCCAAACCACACTATTGCCGTCGATCGTCATCAGTCCCTTGAGCCCATACACCAACGGCATGATCAGGCCGTCCGGATAGCGATAAGTAACCGGCCGATCCGTGAACGGGGTACGAGGCTGAGTCGCCACGTATGCGGTTTTGTCTTTCGCCTGCTCGCGTCTGGCGGGGTCATAGATCTTTACGATCGGGTTCGCCCCGAAACGGAAACCGTTGGAATTATAAGCCTCCGGGAATTGGGCATAGATCTTGTCGTAGAGCTTCGGAAGATTAGCCAGGATATCGAAGCAGGAGGCGACTGTATCGTTGATGAGTTCATGGGTGGGTCCGTCTCGAGGTTCGGAAATCTGCGGATTCAACATCAGCTTGTCGAACTGCTTCGAGCACTCTCCCTTGTTCCGGTAGATGTTCTGAGGGGTCACCGAAATATCGAGCGGCAGCAGCTGCTCTTCATTGGCCTTGTTCAGCGGGATCCACGCGAGGGCGAGGAGGTCGCGCACTTTGATAGGCCTGGCTTCGCTGCTCTCCCACTCGTTGCTCTTCCACTCGACGCGAGCGGCAAGGTCCGGATCCAGACGCTCCCGAATCTCCGTGTAAAAACCAAGCTTGTTCGACTTCGTTTCCTGGGTCAGTTGGGCGTTGTTGTTCCGCGCCGCGCAGATCTCCAGCACCGACATCTCGAACTGCTGCACCGAGTTCGCGTCTTCAGTATCAGAGGGAACCAGCAGTTCGACGGGAACGAGAAAGTCGAAGCGATCCCGGACCTCTTCGAGTTCGGACCGGCGTTCCAGCCAAAGATCCTTCATCTCGTCCCAGCGAGAGACGCCAGCGAGTTCTCGCCTTTCGACGACGTGAGAAAGCATGTGGATGCCGATGCCCAGCATATTGTGGCCACCATCGAGAACACCTTCAGACGCCGGATCCTCGAAAACCAGTTGGAAGCGGTTGCGCTGGAGGGGTTCGTACATGGAAGTGCCGAGCAGGATGCCCTTCGTCTTGAAAGGGAAGAGCTCCGGAGTGCTAACGAGCGAGTCGATGATCGCCTCGGTCACTGCCCCGGTTTTTGCGGCACGGGGGTTAGCCTCCAAGGAAAGATGATCAAACAGAGGGTAGAGGTCCCGTCCACGAACGAAGCCCGTGTACCGCTTAATGCCGGCGATGGAATTTTCGGCCGAGACGTGGCTCAACCGCTCCTCGTCGCGCGCATTCGGCTGTTCGGCCACAAGGGCAAAACGGATGATAATCTTGGGGGTGTCAGTCATTTCCAGTCCTTCAATCGAAGAGACTGGCCTCGGCCATCAGACGCACCTTCGTGCGCAAGCCATTTCGGTCCAGGACCGATCTGATTTCGCCGCTTTGCAGCAGCACAAATAACCGAAACCATCTCGGTTTCTTTTCAGCCTCCATCCAGAGGCACGGTGAAGTTGTGGCTTTCGCCACCAGTTGTCAAGGTAGCAGTGAAGCTGCCTACCCCTGGCTCGATCTCGGCCAGCGGAATACCACCCAAAACTCACGGCTTTGCTTGAGGCGTTCCTATCGCCAGTCGATGTCGATGGGGGTGATCAGGCCCGTCTCGTGGTCCCAGACTTCAGGATCGTCCCTCGCCGCGCGGACGATGATGCGGTCGCCCTGGTCGTTGATCGCCAAAGGGATCGCGTCGGATGGGAAGCCGGCCCAGGCTCGCGCCTGGTCGACTTCCTTCACGATGTGGCTGGCGGTGCGCGCGATGGTCCGGCGATCGGTCGGGTCCCATACGGGGTGGATGGTCCAGTCGTCGTCGGCGGTGGCGACCTCCCCGCCATTGTCCTTCGTCAGGCGCTCCCGGAAGGTTGGCGGCAACCGGCGCCCCAAGGCCTGCTCGGCCTCGACGATCAGCGCCTCGCGGACTGGAAATGGCATGAGCTCCCCCTCGGCGGCTTTGACGGCGAAGGCTGCATCCGCCCCGCCGGATGCGGCCACGCCTTAAACCCTTGGTGGATGGGAGCTCTGGGGACTGACCGAGTCAAGGACCGCCTCCGGCGGCCGCGGAGCGGCGGCGCGGCGCGCCGTCCTTGACTCGGTCAGTCCCCAGAGCACGCTGGCAGCCAAGGTTTCAAGGCGCGGCCTCGCCGCTGCGGGCGGTCTTTCCGGGCTCGGCCACTCCCTTTTGATCCGCTCATCCCGGCGAATGCCGGGACCCAGATGGAATGGCTTTGAGGCTGACGCCACGAGCGCTGAGCCTCTCCAATCAACCAGACCGCCATGGGATCTGGGTCCCGGCATTCGCCGGGATGAGCGGAGGTTAGGGGGGATACAGCGCGCTCAATCCCCGCGAACCGCCGCACAAACCCCAACCCATTCAACGCCCTGCAACAAAAGCAGCGTCACATTCGCCGCCGCGTTCAAACCGCCCGCATACTGGTCCTCGCCCTGTCGTGGGGAGGACGTCCGGCCGGCGACCGATACGTGCGACAGGGGCGGTCGAGCGGGAAGCGTTCGTCGGTGGTCTTCAGTGACGCTTCGGCGTCCTGGGCAGGTTTCCCTGAAACATCGGGACGAAGCCCAGGCGGCGGAGGATCGGCGGACGCGGCAGGCCCGGGCTGAAATCGCTCGGGCGGTCCGGAAGGGTCGTCAACCTTCCGCCCGTCGGGGGCCTCCATCGGGAGCGGGTTAAAACCCCGCACCTCGAAGGCTCACCGG
>Ga0102591_1000916_pt1 | contig 46633 bp, 46 predicted proteins | sample AraplaCol_mCL_r2_2_FD_76860 | JGI IMG/M metagenome (GOLD analysis project Ga0102591, IMG submission 76860) | Arabidopsis root microbial communities from North Carolina, USA - plate scrape MF_Col_mCL_r2 (SPADES assembly) (version 2) | ecosystem: Host-associated > Plants > Roots > Endosphere...
CGTAGCGCGCCGCCAGCGACTGCTCGTCCAGCCGCGCGCCGGGCGCCAGGCGGCCCAGGATCAGGTCCAGCAGGATGCGCTCGTAGACCTTGGCCTTCTGCAGGTCGGGCGACCAGTCCTCCAGGCCCGAGGACGAGCAGACGTCCAGCACCAGCATCCGGTCGCGGCCGCCCCCGGCCGAGGCGTCGTCAGGGGCCATGAACTGTCGCAAGGCGGGGCTCCGAAGGCAGTAAGCCCTGATATGTACGGTGAAATGTCAGGCCGCGCCAGGGCGGGCGCGCCCGTAAGGGCGCGCATCCTGAGATTGCCTAGAAGGCCGGCACCACCGCGCCGTGATACTTCTGCTCCATGAAGGCCTTCACCTCGGGCGAGGTCAGGGCCTTGGCCAGCTTCTGGACGCGCGGGTCGTCCTTGTTGTCGGGCCGGCCGACCAGATAGTTCACATAGGGGCTGTTCTTGTCCTCGATCAGCAGGGCGTCCTTGGCCGGGTCCAGCTTGGCGTCGAGGGCGTAGTTGGTGTTGATCACCGCCAGGTCCACCTGGTCCAGGGTGCGCGGCAGGGTCGCGCCCTCCAGCTCCTTGAACTTCAGGCCCTTGGGGTTGCTGGCGATGTCCTTGAGGCTCAGGCCGGCCTTGCCGAGGTCCAGCCCGATGACGTTGTTCTTGGCCAGCAGCCGCAGGGTGCGGTCCTCGGTCGAGGCGTCGTTGGGGATGGCCACCGTCGCGCCCTGGGGCAGCTCGGCGATCGACTTGTAGCGGTGCGAATAGGCGCCGATCGGCTCGATGTGCACGCCGATCACCGGCACCAGGTTGGTGCCCTTGTCGCGATTGAAGGTCTCCAGGTACGGCAGGGTCTCGAAATAGGAGACGTCCATGCGCTTCTCGGCGACCTGGATGTTGGGCTGGACGTAGTCGTTGAAGACCTTGACCTCGATCTTCAGCCCCTGCGCCGCCAGCTTCGGCTTGATGAACTCCAGCACCTCGGCGTGCGGGATGGCCGTGGCGGCGACCGTCAGGGTGTCGCCGGCGCTGGCGGCGGGCTTCTTGGCGCACGCGGCGAGCGACAGGACGGCGAGGCTGACGAGAAGGGCGCGGCGGGCGACCATGAACGGCTCCGTAAAGGCGATTAGACGGGTCGGGTATTGCCCGTTTCCGACTGGACCGGGAAATCAGTTTTCCTGAACCGGGGCGCAGAGTCTTGGATCATTTCACGATCGCGCCTTGACCCGACCCGCGAACAGGTCGCCTGGATGGGGATGGCCCGAGAAACCGTCTACATCGTCCAAGCCTACAAGGCCGGCCGCGGCAAGGGGCTGAAGGCCGAGCAGCAGGTCGGCTGCAAGGACGCCGAGGAAGCCCGCCGCAAGGCCGAGCGCCTGGCCCCGCTGCGCGAGGGCGTCGTGGCCTTCGCCGCCTCGGCCGACGTCGAGCTGGGCGACTATGACGAGAACCCGGTGATCCTGTTCAAGGCCGGCCGGCTGCCGTTCCCGTTCGACCAGGCCTAGGGCTTATTCCTCGTCGTTCGCCGGCTCTTCCGGCCCGGCGATCGTCCAGCTGGACAGGAAGTCGGGGTTCTCGACGCTCTCGCCGCCGGTCAGCGGATAGAGGCCCGGCTCGGCGGGGCGGATGTTCGAGGTCTGGGGCGGCAGGGTCGTGGTGTCGCCGTCCTGCGGACCCAGCAGGTCGAGCAGGACGCCCTCCTCCGCGTCGGCGGTGATCACCACGCCGTAGAAGGCCTCGCGACCCTCCACCTCGCCCTCGGCGTCGAGGAAGGTCAGGTTCACCAGCATGGTCTTGCCGACCAGGCCCTGGGCGAAGCCCTCGTCCCAGTGTTCGGGCGGCGGGGCGGAGAGGATGGGGATGTCGTCGGTCATGGGATCGTCCTAGCGGTGCGAGACGCGGCGCACCACCGCGTCGCCGACCATCTGCAGCGCCTGGACCAGCACCAGCAGCAGCACCACGGTCACCACCATCACGTCGGTCTGGAAGCGCTGGTAACCGAAGCGGATGGCCAGGTCGCCCAGGCCGCCGGCGCCCACCACGCCGGCCATGGCGGTGTAGGACACCAGGGCGATGGCGGTGACGGTGGCCGCGGCGATCAGGCCCGGCATGGCTTCCGGCAGCAGCGCGCCCAGCACCACCTGCCGGCGCTTGGCGCCCATGGCGAAGCTGGCTTCGATCACGCCCTTGTCCACCTCGCGCAGGGCCGTCTCGACCAGGCGGGCGAAGAACGGCGCGGCGCCGGCCACCAGCGGCGGGATCGCCCCCGCCACGCCCAGCGAGGTGCCGACCAGGGCCACGGTCAGGGGGATCATCACGATCAGCAGGATCACGAACGGCACCGAGCGCAGGATGTTGATCACCAGCGACAGCACGCCGTTGGCGACGCGGTTCTGCAGCATCTGGCCCTTGCCGGTCAGGAACAGGATCACGCCCAGCGGCAGGCCCAGCACCACGGTCAGGGCCATGGAGCCGCCCAGCATCGACAGGGTGTCGAGCGTCGCCTGGCCGATCTCCGACCAGTCGATATTGTCCACGAACCCGCTCATCGGCCGACCTCCCCGACCAGGTCCACCCGGACGCCGTCGGCCTGGAACCGCCGGATCGCCGCCTCGACGTCGCCGCCGGTCAGGGACAGGGTCAGCTGGCCGTAGGGCGTCTCGCGCAGGCGGTGGATGCGGCCGCCCAGGATCGAGTAGTCGACGCCGGTCTCGCGGGCCACCGCGCCCAGGATCGGCTTGTAGGTGGCCTCGCCCTTGAAGGTCAGGCGCACCACGCGGCCGCCGACGACGGCCCCCTCGCCCGGCTCGCCTTCCGCCTCGGTGACGAACCGCCGGGCCGTGGCGCTGGCCGGATGCAGGAACACCTGCTCGACCGGGCCGCTCTCGACCACCCGGCCGCCCTCCAGCACCGCCACCCGGTCGCAGACGCGGCGGACCACGTCCATCTCATGGGTGATCAGCACGATGGTCAGACCCAGCTCGCGGTTGAGGTTGGAGATCAGCTCCAGGATCTGTTCGGTGGTCTCGGGATCCAGCGCGCTGGTGGCCTCGTCGCACAGCAGCACCTTGGGGCCGGTCGCCAGGGCGCGGGCGATGCCGACGCGCTGCTTCTGGCCGCCCGACAGCTGGGCCGGATACTTGTTCGCGAAGTCGCTCAGCCCTACCCGCGCCAGCAGCTCGGCGGTGCGCGCCTTGACCTCGGCGTCGGGCTTGCCGGCCAGCTTCAGCGGGAAGGCGACGTTGCCCGCCACGGTCTTGGACGACAGCAGGTTGAAGTGCTGGAAGATCATCCCGACCCGGCGACGCAGGGACCGCAGCCCTTCGACGCCCAGGGCCGCCACGTCGTCGCCGTCGACCACGACCTTGCCGCCCGACGGCTTCTCCAGGCCGTTGATCAACCGGATCAGGGTGGACTTGCCCGCGCCCGAGGCGCCGATCACGCCGAACACCTCGCCGGGCGCGACCGACAGGTCGACTCCGCTGAGCGCGGCGCGCCCATCGTCTTTGGCGCCGCCCCCGGCATAGGTCTTGGAGACGTCTTGGAAGGTGATCACGATCTGGCCCGGGCGTTATGGAGCCGCTGCATTTAGGCGCTGCCGCTCCATTTGGCGAGAGGCGAGCCCGTCAGGGCCGCTTCACCACCGTCCCGCCCTTCATCACGAACACCGGACGCTCCAGCGTCGTGACGTCGGTCAGGGGGTCGTCGTCCACCGCGATCAGGTCGCCGTAGCGGCCCACGGCCACCTGGCCGACGTCCTTCTCGCGGCCCAGGGCCTGGGAGGCGGTGATCGTCGCGGCCTGGATCGCCTGCAGGGGCGTGGCGCCATAGCGGACCATCACGGCGAACTGCTTGGCGTTGGTCCCGTGCGGATAGACCCCGGCGTCGGTGCCGAAGATCATCTTCACCCCGGCCTTCAGGGCCTTGCGGAAGTTCTCGCGCTGCAGCTCGCCGATGTCGCGGTCCTTGCGCAGGTTGTCCTCCAGCACGCCGTTCCGGGCGCCCTCGGCCTGGGTGTAGTCGGTGTTGTAGATGTCCATCGAGAAGTAGGCGCCCTTCTGGACGGCCAGCTTGATGCCCTCGTCGTCGACCAGGCTGGCGTGCTCGATGGTGTCGACGCCGGCCCGGATGGCGTCCTTGATCCCCGCCGCGCCGTGGGCGTGGGCGGCGACCTTCAGCCCGGCCATGTGGGCCTCGTCGACGATGGCGGTCATCTCGGCCAGGGTCAGTTGCTGCTGGCCGGGCTCGTCGCCGTGCGAGAACACCCCGCCCGTCGCGCAGATCTTGATCACCTGGGCGCCGTACTTCTTCAGCGTGCGCACCACCTTGCGGCCCTCGTCGGGGCTATCGACGTTGTAGGGGCTCTTCTGGTCCATCGACGGCGGGAAGAAGGTCGAGTCGCAGTGGCCGCCCGTGGCGCCGATGGCGTAGGTGGCCGTGACGATGCGCGGCCCTTCCACATAGCCCCCGTCGATCGCCTCGCGCAGGCCCACGTCGTCGAACCGGTCGGAGCCGACATTGCGAATGGTGGTGAAGCCGGCCTCCAGCGTCTTCCTGGCGTTGGCGGTCTGGACCACGCTCCAGAAGGCGTCGCTGAATTCCAGGCTGTTGTAGCCGCCGATCTCGGCGACGGCGCTGATGTGGGTATGCATGTCGATCAGGCCGGGCAGCAGGGTCGCGCCCGGCAGGTCGGTCACCACCGCGCCCAGCGGCGTGGCGTCGCCCGCCTTGCCCACCGCGGTGATCCGGCCGTCGATGATCACCACCTGCGGATTGTCGACATACTTGCCGGTGGCCACGTCGAGCAGCCGCGCGGCGCGCACCACCTCGATGTCGGCCGCCTGGGCCACAGTGGGGGCCAGCGGCGCGACAGCCGCCGCCGCGATGAAGGCCAGAGCGGCCAGTTGACGCTGCATGATCACTTAATCCCCGTCCCCGCCCTCTTTCCGGGCGATCCAGAACGGCGACGCTATCACGCGCCGAAGGGACGTCGAGCCGTAACGGCCACGTTTCGCGCCCGTGCCAAGAACGAGGGCGCCCGCGAGGGCCGCGCTCGCCCTTGGCGGGACTCTCCCCCCAGCCTATACGGGCAGGACCAGCGCGGGCGTGGCGAAACTGGTAGACGCAGCGGACTTAAAATCCGCCAGCCGCAAGGCTATGCCGGTTCGACCCCGGCCGCCCGCACCACCTCTCCTATTCGACGACCGGAACGTCCAAGGCTCCACCGACGGCGAAGCCGTGCGCTTCGGTCCGGTTGGCCTTGCCGGCCGCCACGCGGGCGGAGGGGTTGGGCCGGGGCTCGGCCACCTTGTGCAGGGCGTTGCGATCGACATGGCGGAAGGGCGCGGTGCGGCCGCGGACCTGCAGCATGGTGGTGGAGACGTACGACCAGCCGCCGTCGGCGTCGAACTTCACGTCCAGCTCGTAGGAATCGGTCCGGAACGCCCACTCCAGGAAGTCGGTCGAGCAGATGCCGTAGCCCGGCCCGCCGCGATCCGCCCTTACGATCAGGCCCGAGCCGTCCGGCGCGGCCTGGCCCTTGGCCAGCGCCGTCTGGCCGCGCGGGATCGCCAGGGTCTGCATGATCAGCCCCGTCGCGGGCTCCCACAGCCAGTAGCCGACCTGGTCGTGGAAGGTCGTGTCCTCGTCGGAGGCGACGATGTGGACGTGGTAGCGCAGGCCGTAGAACAGCTGGGGTCCGTTGGCCTGGGGATCGATCGGCTGCATCTCGATGCGCTCGAGATAGTCGCGCCGCTCCGGCCCCTCGGCCTTGGGGTTCAGGTCGACGCCCTTGCGGCCTTCCCACACGCCGGCCAGCCGCCGCAGCGGACCCAGATTGGCCAGGGTGTCGGGATCCACATCTTCCGGCTCGGTGAAGATGTCGTCGGGGAAGTCGTGCATCGGGTTCGGTTCTCGCGCGCGCCGCCGTGTCCGTCACGGCCAAGCATCCTCGGAGCCGAAATCCCATCGACGGGCGCGGAGGTCAACGCCCCCGCGCCCGTGGTCCGGAGTTCAGAGCAGTTCGTAGGCCGGAATGGTCAGGAACTCCTCGAGGATGTCGGAAAGGACCATGCGCGTGAACATGTGCGCGGCCTCCTCCAGGCGCGGCGAGCCGAAGTCGCGGCGCAGGTCGGCCATCTCCTGGGTGAACAGGCTGACGAACAGTTCCGAGCTCAGCACCCGCCCGTCGTCCAGGGCCGCGCCCAGGCGCACCCACTGCCACAGCTGGGTGCGGCAGATCTCGGCGGTCGCGGCGTCCTCCATCAGGTTGTAGAGCGGCACGGCCCCGCGGCCTTCCAGCCAGGCCTGGGTGTAGCGCACGCCGACGCGGATGTTCTCGCGCACGCCGGCCTCGGTGCGGACGCCCTCGTGCAGCTCCAGCATCTGGGGCTGTGTGATATCGAGGTCGGCCAGGGTCTTGTCGCGCTGGTTCGGCGTCGGCATCAGGCGGTCGAAGACCTCCATCGCCACGGGGACCAGGTCGGGGTGGGCGACCCAGGTGCCGTCGTGGCCGGCCCCGGCCTCGCGCTCCTTGTCGGCCTTGACCTTGGCGAAGGCGGCCTGGTTGGCGGCGTCGTCGCCCTTGACCGGGATCTGGGCCGCCATGCCGCCCATGGCGAAGGCGCCGCGGCGGTGACAGGTCTGGATCAGCTTCAGCGAATAGGCGCCCAGGAAGGCCTTGCCCATGACCATGGCCGAGCGGTCCGGCGTCAGGAACTCGGCGCGACGGCCCAGGCGCTTGATGAACGAGAAGATGTAGTCCCAGCGTCCGCAGTTGAGGCCGACGATGTGGTCCTTCAGCTCGAACAGGATCTCGTCCATCTCGAAGGCGGCCGGGATCGTCTCGATCAGCACGGTGGCCTTGATCGTCCCGACCGGCAGGCCAAGGGCCTCCTGGGCGCGGACGAACACGTCGTTCCAGAGGCGGGCCTCCAGGTGGCTTTCCAGCTTGGGCAGGTAGAAGTACGGACCCGAGCCCTTGGCGATCGCCGCCTTGGCGTTGTGGAAGGCGTAGAGGCCGAAGTCGAACAGCGCCCCGGCCACGGCCTGGCCATCGACCTCCAGGTGGCGCTCCATCAGGTGCCAGCCGCGCGGGCGCACCTTCAGCACCGCCGGGGTCGGCCCCATGGCGTACGCCTTGCCGGACTTCGGGTCGACGTGGGTCAGCTCGCCCTGCCAGCGATCCTTCAGATTGACCTGGCCCTCGATGACATTGGCCCAGGTGGGGGCGGTGGCGTCCTCGAAGTCGGCCATGAACACCTTGGCCCCGCAGTTCAGGGCGTTGATGATCATCTTGCGGTCGACCGGGCCGGTGATCTCGACGCGGCGGTCCAGCAGGTCGGCCGGGACCGGGGCGACGGCCCAATCGGCGGCGCGGACGTGCGAGGTCTCGGCTAGGAAGTCGGGCAGCTCGCCGGCGTCGAAGCGGGCCTGGCGCATCTGGCGGGCTTCCAGCAGCTGGCGGCGACGGGCGTCGAAGCGACGGTGCAGGTCGGCCACGAAGGCCAGGGCCTCGGGGGTGAGCACTTCCACCGCGCGACCCTCGACCGGGCCGGTGACTTGGATATGGGCGGCGACGTCGAGCGGCATGAGGAATTCCCGTGGTCGTGAGGGCTTCCCGGGACCCTCGCCCCGGGAAGCCGCATGGATACTAGATGAAGCGTACGTCTTGTTGAGGGCCCGGCGCTCTTAGGCGGCGCCGTTCTGCCCTCCGCCCCGGACGGTCGGGACGATCTGGTCGCCCCAGTTGCCGGCGCCGTCGTGGTGACGCGAGGTGCGCACCAGTTCGACCGAATAGCCGGCCGCGATGGCCCGCTGCACCGCTTCGTTGAGACGGTGCGCGGCCTCGGCCACCCGGTCGACCGCCCGTTGCTGGTCGCTGGAGTTCGGCATGGCGGCGGGAGCGAATTGCGTGGCGGTCATGGGATGAATCCTCGATCGGGTGGAAGGGGAGGTTGAAGGTTCGCCGCTATTCGGCGGCGAACTGGTTCATGGTGTTGGCGTGGCCGCCGGCCTTCAGGGCGCGCTCGCCGGCGACCATCTCCTTGAAGGTGTCGCCCAGGTCCGAGCCGACCTCGTGCTGGTGCTTCACGGCCGACACCCCGCGGCGGATCTCCTCGCGCTGCACGGTGTTGACGTAGGCCTGCATGCGGTCCTCGCCGAAGTAGCCGCGCGACAGCTCGTCCACGCTCTTGGCCGTCAGGTGGAAGGTCGGCAGGGTGATCAGGTTGTGGAACACCCCGGCGCGGGCCGAGATGTCGACCTGGAAGCGGGCCAGGCGCTCGTCGGCCTCGCGGCCCAGGTCGCTCTTGTCGTACTCGGCCGACATCAGCGCGTTGCCTTCGGGATAGCTGTCCTTGTGGATCTTGCCCTCGGCGATCCACTGGTCGCGGACCTGCTTGCGCAGGTTCAGGGTCCAGTTGAACGACGGCGAGTTGTTGTAGGTCAGCTTGGCGTTCGGAACGACCTTGCGGATCTCGGCCACCATCGAGGCGATCTCGTCGACATTAGGGGTGTCGGTCTCGATCCACAGCAGGTCGGCGCCGCCCTGGGTGAGGTTGGCGATGCAGTCCTCGATGACGCGCTGGCGGCCGGTGCCGTCCTGGAAGGCGAACAGGCCGTTGGGCATGCGCACCGGCTTGACGAACGCGCCGTCCTTCATGATCGCCAGCTCGCCGTCCTGCAGCGGGTTGTCGGCCGTGACGGGCTCGGTCTTCAGCCACTTGATGTAGTCGCTGGCCAGGTCGCCCGGCTCCTGGCTGACCGGGATCTTCTGGGTCAAGCCCGCGCCCAGGCTGTCGGTGCGGGCGACGATCACGCCCTCGTCGACGCCCAGCTCCTCGAAGGCCAGGCGGCAGGCGCGCAGCTTCTCGATGAAGTCCTCGCGCGGCACGGTGACCTTGCCGTCCTGGTGGCCGCACTGCTTGGCGTCGCTGACCTGGTTCTCGATCTGCAGGCAGCAGGCGCCGGCCTTGATCATCTCCTTGGCCAGCAGATAGGTCGCGTGCTCGTTGCCGAAGCCGGCGTCGATGTCGGCGATGATCGGCACCACGTGGGTCTCGAAGTTGTCGATGGCCTTGATCGCGGCCTGCTCGGCGACCTGGTCGCCGGCCTCACGGGCGGTGCTCAGGGCCTTGAACAGGTCGTTGATGGCCACTTCGTCGGCCTGGCGCAGCGAGACGTAGATCTCCTCGATCAGGTCGACGACCGAGGTCTTCTCGTGCATCGACTGGTCGGGCAGGTGGCCGAAGCGGTTGCGCAGGCCCGCGACCATCCAGCCGGACAGATAGACATAAGCGCCCTTGGTCGTGCCGCGCAGGCGCTTGACCGACTTGATCATCTGCTGGGCGTGGAAGCCCGACCAGCAGCCCAGCGACTGGGTGAACTTGGCGCTGTCGGCGTCGTAGGCGGCCATGTCGGCGCGCATGACCGGGGCCATGGCGCGGGCGATGTCGAGATGGGTGTTGAAGGTGTTCTGCAGCTTCAGCTGGATGATGGCGTCGATGTCGACCCCGCCCGGCGCGACGCCGTTCGGATAGCGCGCCAGCAGGGCGTCGCGGTGGTCGGCATAGGTCTTGCGCTGCGTCATGGTCGTTCGGTCCCAACTTCGGAGCCCGGGGCGGTAAGCCTTGCGGGCCAAGGAAAACTTGTCGTTGGGGACCTAACGCCGCGCCGCCGGAACGGTCGAACCTATTGAGGGCAAATTGTCAAAGATCGACTTTGTAATTTCTGTAAAGTCGTGACAAATTGACTGAATGGCGACGCTCGATAAGAAACAAGGCGACAAGAAGCTTTTCCTGGGGGGACGGCTGAAGCGGCTGCGGCGCGACCTGGGCGTGACCCAGGCGCGGATGGCCGAGGAGCTGGGCGTCTCGCCCAGCTATCTGAACCTGCTGGAGCGCAACCAGCGGCCGGTCACCGCCCAGCTGCTGCTGCGCCTGGCCGACGCCTACGACCTGGACCTGCGCAGCCTGTCGGCCGACGATCCCGGCGGCGGGGCGGGGCTGGAGGAGGTGCTGGCCGACAAGATGTTCGCCGACCTGGGCGTCGGTCGCCACGAGGTCGCCGAGGTGGCCGAGCTGTCGCCCGGCCTGGCCGAGGCCATGACCCGGCTCTATCGCGCCTATCTGGACCGGGGACGGCTGATCGACCTGGGCGCCTTCGAGCGGCCGGACGGCGCGGGGCCGGTCTCGGGCCAGTCGCCGACCGACTGGGTCCGCGACCTCGTCGGCGCCCAGCGCAACCACTTCGCCGAACTGGAGACCCTGGCCGAGACGATCCTGGCCAAGCTGAAGGCCGACCCGCAGGACCTGGGCCCCGCCGTGCGCGAGCGGCTGCTGCGCGAGTACGGCGTCCAGTGCCGCGTCATGCCGGTGGAGGTGATGACCGGCTCGCTGCGCCGCTACGACCACCACCGCAAGCGCCTGATGCTGTCGGAGACCCTGGCCCCGGCCAGCCGCATCTTCGGCATGTGCTACCAGCTGGGGCTGATGGAAGGCGGCCAGGTGCTGACCGACCTGACCGACCGCTTCAACGCCCCCGACCGCGCCACCCGCCAGCTGCTGAAGGTGTTCCTGGACGGCTACCTGGCCGCGGCGATCATGATGCCCTACGAGCCGTTCCTGGCGGCCATGGAGTCCACCGGCTACGACATCGAGCGGGTGCGGCCGCGCTTCGGCGTCAGCTACGAGCAGGCCGCCCAGCGCCTGACCACCCTGGGCCGCCCGGGCTCGCGCGGCGTGCCGTTCTTCATGATGCGGCTGGACGCGGCGGGGAACATCTCCAAGCGCTTCGCGGCAGGGCCGTTCCCGTTCTCGCGGTTCGGCGGCGCCTGTCCGCGCTGGAACGTCCACGACAGCTTCAAGACCCCCGGCCGCATCGTCACCCAGGTGATCGAGACGCCCGACAGCGAGCGCTATTTCACCCTGTCGCGCACCGTGCGGCGGGTGTCGGGCCTGCAGGCGGGGCTGGAGGACGAGCTGGTCGTCGGCCTGGGCTGCGAGCTGAAATATGCGGGCAAGCTGGTCCAGGCGCGCGGGCTGGACATGGCCAACCCGATCACCATCGAGATCGGCCCCTCGTGCCGGATCTGCGAGCGCCCGGCCTGCCCCCAGCGCGCGGCGGCGCCGATCAACCGGACCCTGCTGGTCGAGGAGAACAGCAAGTCGCTATCCCCCTTCCCCTTCGCCCGCTAGCCCTCAGGGACAGGCGGGCGTCGGGCCGGGCATGACCGGGGACACCAGGCCCACGTTCCAGTTCCAGGCCTGGTCGCCGCTGGCCCGGCGTCGGCACATGACCCGCTCGTTCAGCGCGAACATGCCCGGCATCAGGTCGGCGGCGGTCGTCGGCTTGTCGCGGAAGGCCATGTAGCCGCCGCCCGGCGCATAGGCCGGCCAATCAGCAGCACCAGCGGCCTGAGGCCGCCCGGTCCGCGCGAAGCTGGTCCAGTAGCCGATCATGGCCCGGGAAAGTCCCCGTTCCTCCGGCGTGTCCGGCGACTTGGGCCAGCGCGGCGAGGTGCGGTCCATGTTCCCGAACATGAACGGAATCTCGCTGGCGTGGAACGCGTGGATGCCCGCCTGGTCCATGGCCGGATAGCCGTGGTCCCACAGATAGAGGAACGAGGGATGGCCGGCCTTGGCCTGCGACCGGACCAACCGCTCGGCCGTCCAGCCGTACATGGCGTCGCGGGTGGTGGCCAGGACGCTCTCCTCCAGGTCCGACGACGGGTAGAGCGCCAGGAAATCGTCGGCCAGGTCGCGATAGCGTTCGCGGATCGTCTTCTCGTATTCCGCCGCGCCCTTGGGCGTCGGCGGGGCCAGGAAGCGCAGGGCGCGGATCTCGCCGCTGTTGAAGCCGGCCAGGATCGGCGCGGGCGCCTGCTCGCCGCGATCGAAGGTGTCGACCAGCTGGCGGGGCAGCACCTTGCCGTCCACGACCCCGAAGGGCAGGAAGCCGGCCTTGGCCGCGCCGTCGGTCACCGCCTGGGGGTCCATGGCGCGCAGGGCCGCCAGGTTCGGCGCCTTCAGCGCCCCGGCCACATAGGCCCCCGCCCCCTCGCCCGACGGCATGCCGTAGCGGGCGGTCTTCAGCTCGGGCGTCGAGATCATGTAGGCGCTCTGGGCGATCGCCTTGTGGAACAGCCCGCGCGCCTGGGGCGAGGCCATCAGGTACATGACGCTGAGCGCCCCGGCCGACTCGCCGGCGATGGTGACGTTGGCCGGGTCGCCGCCGAACGATGCGATGTTGCGCTGGACCCACTGCAGGGCCGCGATCTGGTCCAGCAGGCCGTAGTTGCCCGAGACGCCGTCGGGCGACTCCTTGCTGAGCTCGGGATGGGCCAGATAGCCCAGCGCGCCCAGCCGGTAGTTGATCGTCACGACGACCGTGCCGGTCGCAGCCAGCTTGGCGCCGTTGTAGCCGTTGGACCGGCCCGTCCCCGAGGTCAGGGAGCCGCCGTGGATCCAGACCAGCACGGGGGCCTTGCCCGTCGTGGACGGGGTCCAGAGGTTCAAGGTCAGGCAGTCCTCGCTGGTCGGGACCTCGGCGGTCGAATAGACCGACGCCGGGCCGGGCGCGGGCTGGATGCAGGCGGCGCCGAACTGGCCGGCGTCGCGGGTCCCTGTCCAGGACGTGGCCGGCGCGGGCGGACGCCAGCGGCCGGCGCCCACCGGCGGGGCGGCGTAGGGCAGGCCCTTGAAAGCCAGCAGGCCGCCGTCGACCACGCCTTCCGCCGTTCCGGCCGGGGCGGCGACCACCGGCCGCGCGGACTCGGCGAAGGCCTGGTCGGGACCCGCCAGCAGGGCGACGGCGCCCGCGAGGCCGGGAAGGGGCTTCAAGAAATTCGTCATTGGACGGCTCCGGTCTTGGGGGCCTTGCCCAGCAGCCGCGCCAGCGCCAGGAACAGGCCGATGGCCAGGGCGTAGAACGGGGCCAGGGTGAAGAGCGCCATCTGCAGCGAGTTGGTCGGGTGGTCGGCGCGGAAGAAGTCGCTGGCCGCGCCCACATAGGTCGGGCCCAGGCCCAGGCCGATGAAGTTCATCACCAGCAGCAGCAGGGCGCCCGACATCACTCTTTGATTGGGCCGGACCTCGGTCTGGACCAGGGCCACCGCGGGCGACAGGTAGAAGTGGTTCAGGCACATCGGGAAGATCAGCAGGCCGATCGCCAGCGGCCAGCTCGGCGCCCAGACGAAGGCCAGGAAGAACGGTACGGCCAGGATCAGGCCGATGGCCGGGGCCAGGCCGTAGGCGCGCTTGGACACGCGGGTGAACCGGTCGATCAGCCAGCCCGAGCCGAAGATGCCCACGCTCATGCCGACGCCCACGACCAGGGCGTACCAGAGGGCGACCTCCTGCAGGGTCATGCCCTTCTCGCGCATCAGGAACAGGGTGGCGAAGTTGCCCAGGCCGTAGGTGATGAACTGGGTCGCGCCGCCGCCCAGGGCGGCCAGCATCAGGGCGGGATGGGAGACGAACATGCGCAGGGTCTCGCCGAAGCCCGCCTTGGGCGGAGCCGGCGCGTCGGCCGCCCGGTCCAGTCCGCCGCGCTTGGGCTCGCGGACGATGAAGGTCAGGGCCAGGGCCGCGACCAGGCCGACACCGCCGGTCACCAGGAAGGCGTCGCGCCAGCTGAACGCCGCCGCCACCGAGGCGCCGAAGGCGATGCCCAGGGCCGCGCCCACCGGCGGACCCAGGTTGTAGAGCCCCAGCGCCCTGCCCCGTCGGCCCGGCGGGAAATAGTCGGTGATGATGGCGTAGGACGGCGGCACGCCGCCCGCCTCGCCGAAGCCCACCGTCATGCGCGCCACGGCGAAGCCGCCATAGGTCTTGGCCACGCCGCAGGCCATGGTCGCCGCGCTCCAGATGCCGCAGGCGATGGCCAGCACCGCCACGCGGTTGGTGCGGTCGGCCAGCCAGCCCACCGGGATGGCGATGAAGCAGTAGAAGGCCGCGAAATAGAGCCCGCCCAGCAGGCCCAGCTGGCTGTCGGTGATGTGCAGGGTGTCCTGGATCGGCTTGGCCAGGATCGACAGCAGCTGCCGGTCCAGGAAGTTCAGGACGTAGATGAACCACAGGCAGCCGAGGGCGACCCAGGCCCTGGCGTCGGGCGCGCGGGCCTCGGCGGTCCCGCCTTCGACAAGGGGCGGCGCGGTCGCGACGGGGACGGCTTCGGCGTTGCTCATCATCGTTTCCTCGGACCGCGAGCCTTGGGGCTCGTCTATCGTTCAGGATGGGCGTTCAGGATGGGCGTTCAGGATGGGATAGTCGGTTCACGCGTCCCGCAAGGCGGCATAGACGGCCTGCTGGTAGACGGGCAAGGCGCGGCGGCCGGCCGCCCCCTGCCCCGTGGCGATGGTCGCGCCCGAGCCGGCCGAGACCGGCACCTGGTGCTGGATCAGGTAGATCATGACCAGGTCGTTGGCCGGGTCGGCCTGCCACCAGGTGCCGAAGATGCCCGGCCAGGTCATCGCGCCCGGCGCGCCGCAGGCATAGGGATTGTCGACGACGTCCTCGGCCACCGACAGCCCCAGCCCGAAGCCGGACTTGCGCCACAGCGGCATGCCCGCGAACGGGACCTCGCGCTGGGCCTGCGTCAAGCGGTTGGTCCGCATCAGGGCGACGGTCTCGGGCCGCAGCAGGCGGACGCCGTCGAGCGTCCCCTCGCCCAGGATCATCCGCGCGAACCGGTGATAGTCGCCCGCCGTCGAGATCAGCCCGCCGCCGCCCGGCGTATAGGCCGGCGGTTCGTCGTACATCTCGGGCTCGACCTTCGCGAGGCCGCCCGACGCCTCGTCATAGGCGTAGAGGCTGGCCAGGCGACGGCGCTGGTCGCGCGGCAGCCAGAAGTCGGTGTCGTCCATGCCGAGCGGCGCGAAGATGCGCTCCCGCAGGACCTGGCGCAGCGGCTTGCCCTCGACGCGGCCGACCAGGAAGCCCAGCACGTCGGTCGAGTGGCCGTAGTGGAAGCGCTCGCCCGGCTGGTAGGCCAGGGGCAGGCCGCCCAGAGCCGCCAGCCATTCGTCGACGGAGAGGCGGGTCATGGCCGGGTCGCCCAGCGCCCGCTCGTAGGCCGCCTTCAGCGGGCCCTCCGAGAAGAAGCCGTAGGCGATCCCCGCGCGGTGGGTCAGCAGGTCCTCGACGGTGATCGGACGCCGGGCCGGCGTCACGTCGCGCAGCGGCCCCGCCGCGTCGCGCAGCACCAGCGGGTCGGCCAGTTCCGGGATCCAGCGCGCGATCGGATCGTCCAGGGCGATCCGGCCCTCCTCGACCAGCATCAGGGCCGCCGCCGAGGTGATCGGCTTGGTCATCGAGGCGATGCGGAACAGGGTGTCCGACCGCATCGGCGTGCGGGTTTCCAGGTCGCTCCAGCCGACCGCCTCGCTCTGGACGACCTGGCCGCCTTGGGACGTCAGGGTCACCACGCCCGCCAGCTCGCCGCGATCGACGAAGGCCTGGAGCGCCGGTCTAACCAGGGCCAGCCTGGCGAGGTCGAAGCCTCGAACGGGGCCGAAAACGTCACGGGTCATCAAGAGGGGCGCTCCGGCCTCGTAAGGGTCACTGCCGCGCCGCGGGAGGGGACGGGGGAGGTCGTGCTCCCGCCCGCGGCGCGTTCGGCGACCCCACCCGGTCGCCGCTTGGATCGTCAGAAGGACTTGCGCAGGTTGACGGCCACGAAGCGCCCGATCGGGTTGTAGGCGCCGCCGATCCCGTCCGTCGCGGGGAAGAACGGCGGCGTCTCGTCGAACAGGTCGTTGACCTGCAGGGCCAGCACCGTCCCCTTCGTCCAATCCTTGTCCGGCAAGGTCCAGATCACGCGCAGGTCGACCGTCGTGTAGCCGTCGGCCTCGTACGAACCGACCCCGGTCGGCGTCGTGAAGTTGTTCGTGATCCCGTCGCGATGGTTCACGTAGCCGATGACCGAGACCGGGCCCGCCACGGCGCCCAGGGTCGCCCGCGCGGTCCAGCGCGGCACGCCCAGCTTCAGGCTGTCGGAGACCGGCGCGCCCGGCGAGAACTGGGTGTCGAAGTTGAGGATGTAGTTTCCGGCCAGGTCGGCGAACACCGAGCCGAAGCTCGTGGTCCACCGGTAGTTGGTGTCGAAGTCCAGGCCGTCGGTCTTGCGGACCCCGAAGTTGTTGAGCCGCAGGTCCAGCACGTTGCCGATCGCCGGCAGGGGCGAAGGCAGGTTGACCGGCGTGGCCAGCGCCAGCAGCGCGTTCAGCTGGGTCGGCGTCGGGTTGCGATAGACCTGGCCCGCGAAGGTCGGGTCGGTGAAGACGTAAGGCACGGACGGCGTGCCGATCACGCCGGTGTATTCGATGTTGTAGTAGGTCAGGCTGGCGCGCAGGGCCGGCAGCGCCTTGGGGTTCACGTCCACGCCGAACGAATAGGTCTTCGCCTCCTCGGGCTTCAGGTCGCGATTGCCGCCCAGCAGGTAGACGGTGTTGACCTGGGTCGCGCCCCGGGTCGGGTCGTTGGCGAAGGTGACCGCCTGGGCGGCGCTCAGATAATACGAGCCGACGGTCGCGCCGACCTGGCGCAGGCCCGGCGCCCGGAACGAGGTGCCGTAGGAGCCGCGCAGGGTGACGCCCTCGACCGGCTCCCAGTTGACGCCCACCTTCGGGTTGGTCGTCGACCCGAAGTCGCTGTAGTCGTCGTATCGACCCGACAGCGACAGCGAGAGGCTGCGGAACAACGGCGCCGAATTGCCCGCGCCGATGATCGGCACGAAGAGCTCGCCATAGATCGATTTGACGTCGCGCTTCAGGTCCTCGGGAACGGCCGTCGCACCGACGACGCCCCGCTGCTGGAACGCCTCGCGTCGGACCTCGGCGCCGACCGCGAACCGCAGCGTCCCGCCCGGCAGGTCCATCAGCGGCCCGTCCAGCTTGGCGGCCGCCAGCTTGGTGGTCTGCTTGATGTCGACGTCGGTGGAGGAATTGAGGATCGCGGCGCGCACCGTCGGCGAGGTGCCGGTCCCGAACGGGTCCAGGGCGGTGGCCGTGGTGGTCCCGGCGGCGGCGGCCGTGATCGCCGCGGTGTTGATCTGCGGGATGAAGGCGTCGTTCTCGGCCCAGTCGTACGAGCCGTAGACCGTCAGGTTCAGGTCGCGCGGCAGCTTGTAGTCGACCCCGACGGAAGAGTTGCCCGCGCGCCGGTCGTCGGTGTTGGTGAAGTGGTCCGAGCCGATCAGGTTGTCGGGACGGAACAGGACATACTCGCTGGTGGCGCCCGCCGGTCCCTGGAAGAAGGGGTTGGCGCTGGTGATGAACACCGTCTGGGCCGGCGCCGCCGCGCGGATCTCGTCGTGGCGGTCGGAGTACAGCAGCTCGCCCCACAGGGTGGCGCGGTCGCTGAGGTCCTGGCGGCCCGACACGAACAGGCTGTGGGTGCGCGACTTCGGCAGCAGGTCGGCCACCGCGCCGCTGTCGCAATAGTTCACGGTGTTCAGGCCGAACGCCGGGGCCGCCTGGTAGATCGACCAGAGGGTCGTGCTGGCCAGCACGTTGGGCGAAGGACACGAGGTCGCGCGGGTGTCGATGCCGCCCTGGGGCCGGAAGTCCTGGACGCGATAGTCGCGGTCGCCGCCGGTGACGTTGCCGTTCTCGGCGTATTGGTAGGCCGCCAGGATCGAGCCGGAGCCCCAGTCCTTGCCGACCAGGGCGCCGACATAGCCGGCGGCGTAGTCGTCGGCCGCGCCGTAGCTGGCGTTGAGCTCGACGCCCGAGAAGCGCTTGCGGGTGATGAAGTTCACGACCCCGGCGACAGCGTCCGAGCCGTAGATCGACGAGGCGCCGTCCGCGACGATCTCGACGCGCTCGATCGCCAGGCCGGGGATCAGCGGATAGTCGGGGTTGGTCTCGTTGGCCGCCGCGGCGACCAGGCGGTGGCCGTTCATCAGCGGCAGGGTGGCGCTGGCCGGCAGGCCCCGCATGCCCGGCGCGTAGGACCCCATCCCGCCCAGGCTGGCCTGGGGCGCGGTGTTGAAGCTGTTCAGCTGGGGGACGGTGGCCAGGAGGTCGGGCGTGCTGACCGCGCCGATGGCCTGGATGTCCTCGCGGGTGACGCTGATCAGGTTCGAGCCGACCGGCGGCACGCCCCGGATGCTCGAGCCGGTGACGACCAGCTCTTCCAGCACCGTATCGCTGCTGTCGGCGGCGGCTTTCGGCGCCGCGTCCGACGTCTGCGCCAGCCCGTTTCCGGCCGCCAGCAGCATGGCCGCGAGCGATGCGCCCGACAGCGCGATCCGCCGCGCGGCGTTCCAGGTCCTAGCCATTCAACCCTCCCCAATTGTGTTCTTGCTTGACCAACCGGGTAGCCCAGGGAGGCGGCGCCCGTCAAGTTCATTCATTTAGTGCTAAATGAAATATATGCGCGGCGTCGCTTGACCGGGCGGGAGGGTCACCCCATCGTCCCCCTTCTGAGGGATCGGGTGCGTGGCCTGGGCGACGCACCATCGGGAAGGCTGGAGGGCATGGCGGCAGCGACCAAAGTGGAGGGACGCCGAACGCGGGCGGAGCAGCGCGCCTCCACCGTGAAGACGATCCTCGACACCAGCGAGGACCTGTTCGCCCAGCTCGGTTATTTCGGGGTGACCATCAAGGACGTGGCCGACCGGATGGGCATCCATCCGGCGCTGATCCACTACTATTTCGATGGCAAGAAGGCGCTGTTCGACGCGGTGTTCGAGCGTCGCGTGGAGTACGCCGTCGCCGCGCGGACGGCCGGGCTGGACGCCTACGCCGCCGAGGCCGCGGGCCGCCCCACCGTCGAGGGCGCGCTGCGCTGCTATTACGACAGCGCGTTCGACGTCTACATCAACGGCGACGAGGGCTGGCGCAACTTCGGCCGCATCTTCGCCCAGGTGAACAACGCTCCCGGCTACGGCGCCGAGAAGATGGACACCTATTTCGACCCGCTGGTGCTGCGCCTGATCGACCTGCTGCAGCAGGCCCTGCCCGACGCCCAGGCCGAGGACCTGTTCTGGAGCTTCCAGTTCACCTCGGGAGCCTATTCGCTGATCCTGTCGCGCACCGGCCGCATCGATCGGCTGTCGAACAATCTATGCAGGTCCGACGACTTCGAGGCGGTGCGCGACCGGTTCGTGACCTTCATGGCCGGCGGTTTCGACGCGCTCTACAAGCGCCGCAAGGCGGAGGCGGGCTGAGCCCGCCGCCGGTCCTCAGGTCGAAGGCGCCAGCCGCGCCTCCCGCAGCGCCGCCCGGCGCACCTTGCCGGCCTCGTCCCGCAGCGGCTCGCTGGTGAACTCCACGCTCTTGGGCAGCTTGAAGCGGGCCAGGCGGTCGGCGACGAAGTCCAGCAGCTCGGCGTCCTCCAGCCCGCTGCCCTCGACCGCCTGGACGATGGCGTGGACGCGCGCGCCCCACTCCTCGTCCGGCAGGCCGATCACGGCGCTGGTCCGCACCGCCGGGTGGGCGTCGATCGCCGCCTCGACCTCGGCCGGATAGATGTTGGCGCCGCCCGAGATGATCAGGTCGTTGCGGCGGTCGGCCAGATAAAGATAGCCCTCCTCATCGACCCGCCCCAGGTCGCCCGGGGTCTCCCACTCGCCCACCCGCCGGCCCGAGCTGCCCAGATAATGATAAGTCGATCCCGCCCCGCCCTGGGGACGGAAGAAGACCTCGCCCACCTCGCCGACCGGACGCTCGTTCCCCGCCTCGTCGAGGATCTTCAGCGCGTAGCCGTCGCGGACCCGACCGACCGAGCCGGGATGGGCCAGCCAGTCCGCGCCCGAGATCATCGTCGAGCCCGTGCCCTCGGTCGTGCCGTAGTATTCCCAGACCCGCTCGCTCCCCAGCCAGCCGATCCAGGCCTCCTTCAGCCAGGCGGGGCACGGGGCCGCCATGTGCAGCATCATCCGCAGGGTAGGCAGGCCGAAGCGCGAGAGGACGTCGGGGCCCAGGCGCCAGATGCGGTGCATCATGGTCGGCACCATCGTCACCCAGTTCACCCCGTGCGCCTCGATCAGCTCCAGCGACTTCAGCGCGTCGAACTTGCCCATCTCGATGATCGTGGCGCCGACGAACAGGCCCATGTGGATGCAGTGGAACGGGGCGTTGTGATAGAGCGGACCCGGATTGAGGATCACGTCGCCGGGCCTCTGGCCCAGGAAGCCCTCCTGCGGATTCCATCGCGCCGGCATGGCGTCGACGATCACCTTGGGCCGGCCGGTGGAACCGCCGCTGGTCATCGCCTTCCAGTGCGGCGACACCGCCTTGGGCAGGGCTTCGGTGGAGTAACCCTCCAGCCCCTCCGGCTGGGCGGCCAGGGCCGGCACGCCGGGGCCGGGCGGCGCGCCGACGAACAGCTTGGGCCGCACGATGTCGAGGATCGCCTCCATCTCCAGGCGCGGCAGCTTGGCGGCGACGACGTTAGGAATCGCGCCCAGCTTCCACAGCGCGAAGGTGGTCTCGTAGAACGCCTGGCCGTTGGGCAGGGCCACGGTGACGAAGTCGCCCTGGCCCACACCCCGCGCGGCCAGCATCCGCGCCCGCTGGTTCGAACGCGCGTCCAGCTCGTCGTAGGTGACGGCGACGTCGTCGACGATCAGCGCCGGCCGGGCGGGCGACCGCCGCGCGTGATGGGCGAGGATGGAACCGAGTGCGACACCGTCATGCGACATAACCAAACGCCTCCCTGGCGGCCCTCGACGCCGTCTCTGGGGTCAGTCCGAACGGGGCCGCGACCTGCGATGCGTCCTCATTAATTTAGTCGTGAATGAATGAAAAGCCAGATTCGACAGATCGTCGAGATCAGGCCTTCCGGGCCTTCCAACGCCCCCACCCCGCCTGGATCACGCCGACCGCGAAGGCGATCAGCTCGGCGTCGCTCCAGAGGTAGTAGGTGGAGAAGAAGCTCCACTGCATCAGGCTGCGGTCGATCATGAAGGCCACGTGGGTCAGCACGACCAGCAGCTGGAAGGCGGTCATGAACAGGATCCAGACCCGCCGCTCGACCGTGCACAGGCCGACCAGGATCGCCAGGTAGACGAGGTCGACCGCGAAGATCCCCCACTGCACGCCGACGGGATCGGGCGACTGGACGGCGGCCGACAAGACCCAGGCCGCGACGGTGGCCACGGCCAGCCAGCGCTCCAGGCGTCGCCCCACCAGCAGGGCCAGGACGCAGACCGCCAGCATGGCGCAGGCCGCGATCTGCGTCGGCAGGATCGAGAAAAGCTCCGAGAAGAAAGACATGCCGCCCCCGCGTCAGGAGCGGCATGTTTCCCCGGAAAACGACGCCGCGCCAAGCGCCTCGCGCGGCCTAGGCGCTACGCAGCTCGTGCAGATGGCCGGTCGGCGCGGGAGGGTCGCCGGGCTTGTCGCCGCCACCCACCAGGGTGACGCGCCGCAGCCCGACCTGCTCCTTGGCCTGCGCCAGGGCCTCGTGGACGGCGATCAGCGAGCGGCGGGCGTGGGCCATGCCCGAGGCGGCCTCCAGCACCCGATCGACGGCCTGCTGCCCCACCCCGGCGCCCAGACCCGCCTCCAGCCGCGCGCGCGGCATGGCGGCGATCAGGTCGCCCATCAGGGCCAGGGTGGAGTCCACGGCCTCCTCGGTGGTGAACAGGCGGCTGGCCAGCTGCTCGGCGACGATGCGACGTTTCATGCGGGGTCTCCCGTTTGCGCCCGCGGGCGCGTTGCTGAACCGATGACGGGCGCCCGGCGCCCGCCACGAGGTCCAGCCCCTCGGGGCGACCTTGGAGGCCTCAGCCGTAACGCAGGTGTTGGAAGAAGTGGGCCACTTGCCGCGTGCCCAGCAGCGCGCCGATCAGCAGGCTGCACGCGGCGGCGATGGCGAGCACGACCAGCACCCGCACGGCGGGGCTCACGACTGGGCCGTACTCTCCGCCCATTTCTCTTGGAAGGTCTCGTCCAGGACCGTCGCCGCGACGATCAGGACCTCGCGCAGAACCATCTCCGGCGGCTTGGGACCGGACTCCTTGCGGATCGCCGAGACCAGGTCGCGGACCATCGGCGCCAGGTCCTCCGGCGCCAGGCTCAGCAACTGCCGCTCCAATTCCGTCCAGGCGAAGACCGGCATCGGCGGCCGGTTCGGCAAGGACGGCCAGTCCTGCTCGAAGGCTGTCGCGGCCTCGCGGATCTGCAGCACCTTGCGGACCACCTTGCCCAGCCGCGCGCCGCTCAGATGGGTCTCCTGGTTGTCGTTCGTCGCGCCCGGGCTGGGGGTCGTGGTCACGGTCATCGTCCGCCTCGTGGAATGTCGAGACGGCAGCAGACGGCCGCGACGGCGCGGGCGACAGGCCCATTGAGTCGCTGTGGGATCGGGTCCCATAGCCCGAAGCATGCTGTTCATGGGCGGTCAGCACCCGGGCCGCGGCCCGCCGCCCGCTGACGCCCAGCTTGCGGCAGGCGCTCTCGACCAGGGCGTCGGCGCGCGACTTGGACACCCCCATCAAGGGGCCGATTTCCTTGGACAGCCTGTGCTCGGCGACCCAGCGCAGGGCTTCCCGCTCCCGCTGGGTGAGCAGCTCGATATTGGCCGAAGACCTGTCCATCACGCCCGACGCCGATCACGCCCGCGCCCGACGCGCCGCGTACGGTGCAAGAATGCATTGCAGCCGGCCAAGGCCAAGCCGATAGTTCCGCATCCTCATCTCTGTGTGGGACGCGCCTTGAACACGCCGACCAGCCCGGACCCCATCGACGTCGCGGTAGGCACCCGCATCCGGGTCCAGCGGCGGCACATGAAGATCAGCCAGGACGACCTGGCCCAGGTCCTCGGCCTCACCTTCCAGCAGGTCCAGAAGTACGAGCGGGGCACCAACCGGGTCTCGGCCTCGATGCTGGTGCGGATCGCCGCCAAGCTCCAGACCACGGTCGGCAGCCTGGTGGGCGAGGACGTCCTGGCCGAGCAGGACGTGGCCATGCTGACGGCGCTTTCGACGCCCGGCGCGATCGACCTGCTGCGGGCCTACAGCCAGGCCACGCCGAAGGGCCGCAAGACCATCCTGACCGTGGCCAAGACCCTGGTCGAGCCGGACGAGACGGCGGACGTGGCCTAGAAAAGATTCCGCTCATCCCGGCGAATGCCGGGACCCAGATCCTAAAGCCGGGAAGCTGATTGGAAGAACTCAGCGCCTTTGGCGTCGGCCACGTCGCCATTCCATCCGGGTCCCGGCATTCGCCGGGATGAGCGGGTTATTGAGCGCCGGCCTCCAGCCGCTCGATGCCCTTCACGCCCGCTTCGGTCAGGGCCGCCACCAGCTCCTCCACCGCCGCGTCGACCTCGGCCGGGTCGCGGCCGCGGATCACCAGGCTGGCGCCGTAGACGTCCGGCGGGGCGAAGAACGGATAGCTGCCGATCGACAGGTCCGGATGGGCCTTGGCCACGGCCTCCAGCGGCGCGGCGATCGTGCCCTCGCCGGTGCCGGTGACCCGCACGGTCTTGCTGATCACCACCGCCCCGGTGCGCAGGCGCGGGCCGACGTCGTCGAGCATGCCGCGCATGATCGCCGGCACGCCGGCCAGGACGAAGACGTTCTCCTTCTGGAAGCCGGGCGGCCCCTGGACGGGGTTCTTCACCAGCACGCCGCCTTCCGGCACGTGGGCCATGCGGCGGCGGGCGGCGTTGGGCTCGCCCCAGCGCTCGCGCAGCATGGCCATGATCTCGGGATGCTCGGGTGCAGTGACCCCGAAGGCCTTGGCCACCGAATCGGCGGTGATGTCGTCGTGGGTGGGGCCGATGCCGCCGGTGGTGACCACGTAGTCGTACTTGGTCCGCAGGGCGTTGACCGCGTCGACGATCTCCTGCTCGACGTCGGGCACCACGCGGGCCTCGCACAGGTCGACGCCGTAGGTGGCCAGGTACTTGGCGATGGCGTTGAGGTTCACGTCCTGGGTTCGGCCCGACAGGATCTCGTCGCCGATGATCAGAACCGCCGCCGTCACGCGCTCGCCGCCTACCGCCATGGCCTTACTCCTGTTCGATCACCCTTCGCACTTAAGCTGACGAGTGGCGTACGGCAACGCCATCCTGTAATCGGCCTCTCGGCTCGCGGAGACCGGACTCGATGACCAGCGCCTCAATCTCCATCGATTACGATCTGGGTCGGAGCGGCTGGTCCAAGTTCACCCTGACGGTCGGGGACAGGAGCACCAAGGTCGGCGCCTTCAGCTACTGCACCGATGCGCTCGGCGATCTGGTGCGCGCCGCCCTGGCCATGGCCACGGGCGCCGATCGCGCCGAAGTTCGGCTGGACCTGGAACCTGACCAGCAGTGGCTGATCTTCCAGCGCGCCAACCGAAGCAGCGGGCTGGGCGGGTCCTGCTCGGTCACGGTGCTCGAGCTCGAGGAACTCGACGGCCTTCCCCAGAGGCCCGGTCGCGCCCTGCTGGAGGCGACGGCGAGGGTCGAGACGATGGCGCGGGCGGTTGCCGACGCGGCCCAGGCCGTGTGGGATCGACACGGCGCCGACGAGTACAACACCCTCTGGATGGGAGATCGCGGCTTCCCGCTATCAGCCCTTCGAGCACTTCAGTGCGCTCTCGAGGTTGAAGACCCGGCGCCCTACGAGAGCGATCCGGACGATTTCGTCTACACCACCGGCCTGGAACCTCGCGAGACCGACGACTGATGCTCCTCCCGCAACCGATGACGCGCGGCGTTCTTGTCCAGCGCTACAAGCGCTTCTTCGCCGACCTGGTGTTGGACGACGGGCGCGAGATCACCGCCCATTGCCCCAACTCCGGCGCCATGCTGGGCGTGAACCTGCCGGGCCAGGGGGCGTGGGTGTCGTGGTCCGACGATCCCAAGCGCAAGCTGGCCGCGACGCTGCAGCTGGTCGAGGCCGCCGGTCCCGACGGCAAGGGCTTGGTGGGCGTCAACACCCACCTGCCCAACAAGCTGGTCGCCGAGGCCCTGGTCGGCGGGGTGATCCCGGAACTGACCGGCTACGCCTCGATCCGCCCGGAGGTGAAGTACGCCGCCGCCAGCCGCGTCGACTTCCTGCTGACCGACCCCGACCGCCCGCCGTGCTGGCTGGAGGTCAAGAACGTCCACCTGTCGCGCACGCCGGGCCTGGCCGAGTTCCCCGACTGCAGGGCCGCCCGCTCGACCCGCCACCTCGAGGACCTGGCCGCCCAGGTGAAGGAAGGCCACCGCGCCGTGGCCCTGTTCGTGGTCCAGCGCGAGGACTGCGAGGGCTTCAGGGCCTGCGCCGAGCTGGACCCGGCCTTCGCCGCCGGGCTGAACCGGGCGGCCGAGGCGGGGGTCGAGGTGCTGGTCTATGAGTGCGTGATGAGCACGGAAGCGATCCGCGTCGCCCGCCGCATCCCCTGGCTGGATCAGCCGGGCGCCTAGAAGCCGGCGTCAACCACGGTCAGGTTGGGCTTGAGCCGCACGGCGCTTTCGGACACCGCCTCCAGCCCCAGGGACGACACGCCCTGGTGGACGCCTCCGTTCTTCACCAGGAAGAAGCCGTCGACCACATAGCGACCGTGCTCCCATCGCCAGGCGCCCTTGGGCGCCAGGAGCTCGTAGGTCTCGTTCGAGATCACCAGGCGGTCGTCGTCCTGGCCGACCTGGTAGGTCGCCTCGGGTCCCTCGCTCGGCTCGATCCACACCTGCACGCCGACGATCCCGTCGAGATGATCGGCCACCTTGGAGAGGAAGGCCTCGGCGTGGGCCGCGTCCACCTCGCCGGAGAGGCGGGTCATCTGCTCGGCGGCCGGCGCGGCGTCGGCCGGCGGCGGGGCCGCGTCCGCCGCCAGGGCGGTCTCGTCGTCGTGCTGCCCCACCAGGTCCAGGAGGTCCATGCGGGGCGTCACCCGCACCGCGCGCCAGCCGAACAGGCCCTGGCGGCGCAGGTCGATGTCGATGCGGCTTTTGCGGGCGTCGTTGACCAGGGTGTAGCGGAAGCGGTCGACCGCCAGGTAGCGCGTCTCCACGCGGAACCGCCGCCCCTGGCCGTCCTTGGGAAAGGCCGAGGCGACCGGGTCGGTGGACGCGCCGATCGCCTCGACCAGGACCGGCTTGCCGGTCGCCGCCTTCTCCAGACCCGCCGGCGTCACGACCTGGTCGATCAGGGCGGTGATGAACAGATCGAGAAACGATCCGGCCACCGCCTCGAACCCGCCGCCCTCGTAGTCCTCCGACTCGGCCGGCGTGGGCTTCAGTAGCGTGGCCTTGAAATCGGTGGCCATGTGGTCCCGCACCGCCGGGAAGTCGACCAGGGCCTCCAGCCGCTGGCGATCGCCGGCCTGGGCGGCGTCCCGCACGGCGTCGCCGTAGCGATAGGGCGAGGCCGCCGCCCAGCCGAGCAGGACCAACACCAGCAGCGCCAGCAGCGCGCCGCCGGCCACGAGCGGCCTGGACGGCCCGCGCCGCCGACCGGCCGCGCCGCCCGAAGTTTCGAACTCGCCCATCACGATCTCCAGGGAATAATAAAACCCAAGATAGCATGAAACGCGAGATCGCTCTTCTCCCGGAAGCGAACGTTGAAGTTCTGTGCTATCGTTGCGACATAAGCCCGAACCGATCCGTGATTTCGGCGCCCCATCGCGTGGGCGGCGCCGCCAGTTTTGAGACCACCGCCATGACCCTCGAAGACACCGTCGAGATCGCCGCCGAAACCCGCACCGGCGCGATCAAGATCCACCAGCCCGCCGACTTCGAAGGCATGCGCAAGGCCGGCAAGCTGGCGGCCGAGTGCCTGGACATGCTGGTCCCGCACGTGAAGCCGGGAGTCTCGTCCGACTACCTGGACACCCTGGCCCGCGAGTTCATCCTCGACCACGGCGCCCTGCCCGCCTGCCTGTTCTATCGCGGCTATCCCAAGACGGTCTGCATCTCGCGCAACCACGTGGTCTGCCACGGCATCCCCGGCGAGTGGGCGCTGCGCGAAGGCGACATCGTCAACATCGACGTCACCGTGATCGTCGACGGCTGGCACGGCGACACCTCGCGGATGTACGGCGTCGGCGAAGTGGGCCCACGCGCCCGCCGCCTGGTCGAGATCACCTACGAGGGCATGAAGCGCGGCCTGGACGCGGTGAAGCCCGGCGCCACGCTCGGCGACATCGGCTACGCCATCCAGTCGTACGTGGAAGCCCAGCGCTGCAGCGTCGTGCGCGACTTCTGCGGCCACGGCCTGGGCAAGGTGTTCCACGACGCCCCGAACATCCTGCACTTCGGCCGTCCCGGCCAGGGCGCGGTGCTGAAGCCGGGCATGTTCTTCACCGTCGAGCCGATGGTGAACCTGGGCAAGCCGGCCGTGAAGGTGCTGGGCGACGGCTGGACGGCCGTGACCCGCGACAAGTCGCTGTCAGCCCAGTGCGAGCACTCGATCGGCGTGACGGAAGACGGCTACGAGGTGTTCACCGCCTCGCCCGCCGGTCTGTTCCAGCCGGCGATCCTGGGCGGCTGATCCCGCCGGGCTCGCGCCTGGAGCACACCGAAAGCGCGAACCTCGGCCATGGACAATCCTGAGATGTTGCGGCCTACTGCCTGTTCGCAGGCGGGGGCGCGATGGTCAGCGGCAAGTCACTCAGGGCAAGCGAACCCGCGTCGCCGGCGACGGGCGTGGCCGAGCGCGCCGCCCCGGCCGCCCATCAGCTGGGCCATCGCGAACGCCTTCGCGAGCGCGCCAAGGCCGGCGGCCTGTCGGCCCTGCCCGACTACGAACTACTGGAGCTCTATCTCTTCCGCACCTTCGCGCGCGGCGACGTGAAGCCCAGGGCCAAGGCCCTGCTGGCGCGGTTCGGTTCGTTCGGGGCGACGATCTCGGCCTCGATCGAGGAGCTGAAGACCGTGCCCGGCGTCGGCGAGTCGGCGGCGATCGACATCAAGCTGCTGCACGAGGCCGCCCTGCGGGCCGGCCGCGACAAGATCGCCAAGCGACCGGTGATCTCGTCCTGGACGGCCCTCTTGGGCTATGTCCGCGTCGCCCTGGCCAACGAGCCGCGCGAGCAGTTCCGCGTGCTGTTCCTCGACAACAAGAACCAGCTGATCGCCGACGAGGTGATGAACCGCGGCACGGTCGACCACGCGCCGGTCTATCCGCGCGAGGTGATGCGCCGGGCGCTGGAGCTGTCGAGCAGCAACATCATCCTGCTGCACAACCATCCGACTACCCCATTTTCACCCACGTAAACTCACGCATTACCACATTGATTTTATGCACTTTTTTGGCTTTTCAGGCAACCGGCAGTTCGGCATGCTGGGGCTGTTAATTGGGGCTGTTTCAGCCGCTTACAGCATCAATTACCGGACCCAGTAAGCGGCTTTGACATCCCACTCGCCAGCCCTCGGGAGAGTCTTATGCCCAGCCTCACGGACGGCGCGATCCGTCGCGCCATCAAAGAAGTCGAAGTCAGCCAGAAGCCAATCGCCCTCGCCGATGGCGAAGGACACGGCACAGGTCGGCTCATCCTAGTGATCCGGCCCATGCCCACACGTGTGACAGCCGATTGGATGGCGCAGCAGTGGCGCGACGGCGGACGCAGCCGAAAGAAGTTCGGCGCTTATCCATCGATGGGCCTCAGCCGCGCCCGGGAGATCTACGAGCGGGACTTCGCCGACGGGATCCAGAAAGGTCGCAGCATCAAGACCCTGGGCGACTCCCGCACCGGCACGGTCGGAGACCTCTTCGAGGGATACGTCGCCCACCTGAAAGCGTCAGGAAAGAAATCCTGGCGGGAGACCGAAAAGGGCCTCAATAAGATCGCCGGCCCCCTAGGCCGGGACAGAGCCGCTCGAGATATTGAACCTCAGGAAATCGTCGATCTGATCCGGCCGATCTATGAGCGTGGCACCCGCTCCATGGCCGATCACGTGCGGGGCTACATCCGGTCGGCCTTCAGCTGGGGCCTCAAGTCCGAGCACGATTACCGCAGCACCGCGCCCCGTCGCTTTGGCCTGGTCCTCAATCCGGCTGCAGGCATCCCGACCGAACCCTATGTGCCGAGCAACCGCTGGCTGGATGAAGACGAATTTCTGCGCCTCTACCGTTGGCTCGAATGTCCAGACACGCCGGTCCACCCTCCTTACACGCGGGCCGTTCGCCTCCTCATGCTGACGGGTCAGCGCGTCGAGGAAATCGCTCGATTGCATGTCGATCAATGGGACGCCAAAGAGCGGATTATCGACTGGTCGACGACCAAAAACGGCAAACCCCACGCCATCCCTATCCCCGACCTTGCGGCCGAACTGTTGGAGTCGATCCGGCCCAACGCTTACGGCTGGTTCTTTCCTTCCGCGCACGATCCCCGCAGGCCGGTGAGCCACGCCACGCTTTACGCGTTCATGTGGCGCCAACGGGGACGAGGAGTCATTCCCGTCGTGACCAACAGGGATCTGCGCAGAACTTGGAAGACGCTGGCTGGCAAGGCCGGGCTTTCGAAGGAAATCCGCGACCGGATCCAGAACCATACGCTGCAGGACATCAGTTCCAAGGCCTACGATCGCTGGAACTACATGCCCGAGAAGCGGGCGGCGATGAAGAAGTGGAACACCTTCGTCAGAGGCGTGCTCAGCCGCAGACCCCTTCGATCGGCGGCCTGAAAGCCCGAGCCCTCGTCGCTGCGTCCGGTTGATTATCGCCCCGCCTGAGGCCTCCGAAACGGTCGGTAGGGCAAACCTTCGGGAGAGCAGCGCCACAGTCCAGCCCTTGACGAATGTTGTCAAATATGACTACAAAAACCAACACCAGAGACACGAGACCGGTAAGCTGGATCAAGGCGGCGCAGAAGGACTTCCTCGCCTTTCCGACGGGCGCGCAAACCCAGGCGCTGGATGCGTTGACCATCATCGCCGACGGAGCGACGCCCGACATCGCCAAGCCGCTTTCGGGGCTCGGCTCGGGTGTTTGGGAATTGGCGATCAAGGAGCGGGGCGACGCCTATCGCGTCGTCTTCGCGCTGCAGATCGACGACGATATCTGGGTGATCCATGCCTTTCAGAAGAAGTCCAAGAAAGGCATCGCCACCCCCAAACATGAGATCGATCTGGTGAGGGATCGGATCAAACGGTTGAAGGAGGCCCTCGCGTGAACGACGACATCGAGGTGATCCGCGGAAGCGGCAACGTCTACCGCGACCTCGGCGTCATCGACGCCGACCTTCGACAGCTGAAGGCGCTCCTGGCCGCGGAGGTCGCCAAGGCGCTGGACGAGCGCTCAATGACCGTCCGCGCCGCTGCGTCTCATACCGGGATCGCGGCCGCAGACTTCTCGCGGATCAGATTGGCAAAGCTCGATCGGTTCACCGTCGATAGGCTGATGATCATTCTCGCGCGCCTCGATCGCGCCGTTGAGGTGACCGTCGCTGTCTGGCCGCGCAAACTTCACCCGGCCGTCGCCTAGCCATCAGTTCGGGCCCACCGGGCTCTTAGGACACCACATCACTGTTCTCGACGGGCTCGGCGCTATCGCGTCTCTCGGGGTTCGGTCGGGTCCAAACCAGCTGAGCGGCTTCCCCGTCTTCGCGCGGGAAGAGCGCGGCTGACAGCGGGCCAGGCAGGAAAGGATCGTCCAGGCTCACGCGGTAAAAGGTCCGATCACGCTGCGCGCGCCAGCGCGCTTCCCAGGCTTCGCCGAGACGAACCGCTCCCGTCATGACGTGAAAGGCCGGCGCGTTGGGTCCTGTGCGGTCGTCATTCGGCGCGAACCGCACTTTGAGGTTCATGAGCAGGCTGCGAATTTCGCCCTCCCAGCCGCCGTCCTTGGCGAGCCTGAAGGCGCCGATGATCAGCCGGCTCATGAAGCGCCCTCCGGGGACCTGGGCTTGGACTTCGAGGCCTCTGCGTTGTCGCCAGACGATGGTTGTCCCAGCGTCTTGCGCGCCTTGGCGAAGTCGCGGTCGCTATCGAGATAGCCCCTGAGCATTTCAGGAATGAGGTCCCCAGGCTGGCGGCCTCGCCATAGGTGGCCCTGTAAGCCTCGGCATAGGCCAACAGGTCCGCATTGAGGTCGGGCATGACGGCGATGGTCAGCCGCACTGGATTGCGGTCGGGAAGCTTCGCGAGTTTCATGAAGGCGCTCCGAGTTCATCCGCGCCAGGGGCGCAGGATCAGATCCTTGTGGACGACGATCCGCAGCGGCCAGCCGGGCCGAACCTTGAGGGTCGGCTGGACGTCGAGCTGCTTGGACACGATCTGCTGGCCGGCCTGGGCTGTGCTTTGCTGTGTGGACTGCCGAACGGCCCGGACCAGATCGCTCTCACCGCTGCCCAGGCTCAGTTCGGTCCCGACGCCGAGCAAGGTTGAAAGCCCGACACCTTTGAGCAATTGCCAGGTGTGGAAGTCGATCTGGTCGGACAGACCGGCATAGCCCGCTGCGTCGGTAGCCGGCAGGTTGTCGAGCTGGATGGAAGACCCGTCGGGCAAGATCAGCCGCTGCCAGACGACCAGGGCCCGACGCTGTCCGAAGGCCACGACGCTGTCGTAGCTGCCGATCAGACGCGCCCCCTGCGGGATCAGCAGATAGCGCCCGGTCACGGTGTCGAAGACGTTCTCGGTCACCTGGGCGATGATCAGCCCGGGCAGATCGGAATCCAGCCCCGTGATCAGGCTGGCGGCGATGACGCAACCGGCCATCACCGTATAGGGCGAACGGGGCGCCTCAAGGCTGTGGGCGCTGACGACGTCGCCTTGGGCCGGACGCTCCAGAAAGGCGGTCTTCTGCTGTTGCCGGTTGGGATCATCCTGCGCGGTCGCAACGCTGGCGGCGGGACTTCCGATCGCAGCCCCTGCGGTAGACACGACACCGGGCGCCGTCGCCGGCGCGGAAGTCTGGACCAGGACACCAGACGCCCGCGCTTGATGGGCTTCGGCCGCAAGGCGTTGACGCTCGGCCTCGGCCGCCTGCTGCGCCGGCGTCGATGCGGCCGAAGCCGCGATACCCCCTGCCCCGACCTGCAGGCGCCGCCGTTCCTGATCGACCACGGCATGTCCAAGATCACCCGGAAGAGGCGGACCAAGCTGTGCCGGCGGGGCCTTCGCCGAATAGTCCCGCGGCATGGCGGCCATCACATCGGCGGGAGCGTGGCGATCACTGACGGCGGGCTCATCGGGCGCAACCGCCCGATGCTCCGCTTTCGGACTGAGCGCGAGCCAGGCAAAGCCCGTCACGCCCAAGGCGCCCACGGCCGCGACGCCGATTAAGAGCCCCCGCCGAAACCGAACGACGGGCCGCGGCTTAGCCCGCAGGCCCAGGGCCTCGGGCTGCGCCTTGGCCGCAGGCTCCGCGCCAGACGGCGGCGGCGCCCCCGAACCTGGAGCCTCACTCATGGCCGCCACCAGCGCTGTCTCCGTCGGTCCGCGTGATCCGCACGACCTGCTGCGGCGCTTGGCCCAAACGCAGTTCGGCGGCCGCGAACAGGCGATCAACGATGTAGCGGTTGCCCCGGACCCGGTAGTTGACCAGCTGATGATCGCCCAACGGCCCGACGACGAACAGCGGCGGCGCCTCGCCTTGGTCCACGCGTCCCGGGAATTCGATATAGACCTTGGCGCCGTCGTCCCAGGCCCGGAGCGGCCGCCAGGGCGGGCTGTCTCCGCTGATGGCGTAGCGGAACTTGATCGCCTCGACCGCCACGCCTTCGGCGGCCGGTGCGGCGGCCTCGGCAGCGACGTTCTGGCGCTTGAGCGCCACCAGCCGATCGGCAGGATAGGTCCAGGAGACCGCGGCCATGGCCGTGGCGTCGGTGCTGGCCAGCGTCAGGTGGTAGGCCCGGCGGTCGGTAGTGATGACCATGTTGGTGGTCAGCCCGGCCGCGAAGGGCTTGATCAGGACATGGACCTGCCGCGCTTCGCCCACGCCGCTGGTCGTGTCGCCGATCACCCAGCGCACGGTGTCGCCGGCCGAGACGGCTGTGAGCTGTTCCCCCGGCTCCAGGGCGACGTCGCTGACCCGCTCAGGCGCGGTGTAGAGCCGATAGAGCGCACCGTCGCTCCATGGGTAGACTTGGACGGCGTTGATGTAGCCGGCGCTGCTCGGCTCCAAGGTCGCGGCCCGATTGGCCGCCTCGACCCGCGCCCAGGGCGGTCTCGCCTCTGCGCGGACGCTCGGCGGCGGCAAGAGTTGGCCTGGGAGCGGCAGCGGCTTGGGCACCTCGACGATCTGTACGGGACGCGGCGGCTCGGCCTCGATCTTCGCGGGCGTGAAGCTGGCTTGATCGTAGTGGATCGCCGGCGTCGGGCTCTTGGCGTGAGCGCAGGCGGCCAGCGCCGTCGAACAGGCCAGCAGCGCGAGCATCTTGACGGTCATGACTGGGGTTCTCCTTGGATCACGGACACAGGAGGCGCCGCCGGGGCGGCGATGGGCGCGGCCGTCTCAGGCGCGGACGGAAGCGATGTTGGCGGGAAGACCTGATCGGGCCTTGGCGGGGCTTGCGCCCCATCGGTGTCCTGGGACCAGTCGACGCCATCGACGTAGAGGCCCAGCGGGTTGCGATCGAGTTGGGCCTTGGTCTTGGGCTTGATGCGCTTGAGCGTCAGCATCGCGGTCCAGCGCTCGGTCTTGGCCAAGGCGCCGCGCTCGAAGGTCTGTTCCGACCAGCGGACCTGAAACGAAGACGGGGAGGCGCGCACCACACTGGTGGGCTGCACCAGGATGGTCTTTTCGCCGAAGCCCTCGAGCGGCTTGGAGGCCCGGCCATAGCTGTCGAAAAAGGCCCGGCCTTTCTGGGTCAGATGATCGTAGGCCGCGTCCCAGCGTTGGCGCACCACGACGCCGTCGGAAGACAGCGAACGAACGTCGATGATGAACGCGCGCAGGTCGCTAGCGATCTCGGCGTCAGCCGGCTGGTAGTCCTGCTCGGCCGGCCCGACGGCCCGGACCTCGCCCAGCCGGTCGACCTCGACGACATAGGGCGTGATCTTGCTCTGCAGCCCCTGCAGGATATTGCCCGTCGCCAGGCCGCAGGTCAGGGCGAAGAGGCCGAAGAAGGCGCGTCGCCAGTTGTAGGCTTGGACCCGGGCCGAACCGATCCGCTCGTCCCAGAGCTGGCCGGCCGCCTGATAAGGGGTCTCGGGCGGCGGAGTCAGCCCATACCGTTGAGAGGGTCGCTTGAAGAACACCGCTTAGTCCTCCTGCTTGAGATCGGGATTGGCGCCGGCGCCGGGACGGTCGCCCTCCCTGAGGGTCTGGACCGCGGCGTGCTGGCCCATGCCTGCCGAGCGCTTGGTCTTGAGATCCTTGGCCCAGGCCGGCGGCGCGCTGCTGGCCGACGCACTGCTGGCCGATGCACTGGGCGCGGAATTGTCTTCGGTGGCGCCGGCCACGGGGCTCGTGCCGCCGGTCGCGCGCCAAGCGGCGGCGCGTCCTTTCTGGGCGTCGCCTTTCAAAGTGTCTCCAGCCCGGCCGGCCATGCCGCGCAGGCCATTCATCGCCGCGCCGCCCGCCGCGCGGGCGACGCCGCCGAGACCGGTCGCCACGTCGTTCGATCCGGTGGTGGCCTGACGAAGCTGATAAGCCGCGCTCGCGCCCGCGCCCATCGCCGTGCCGGCTCGAACCGCGGCGATGCCGCCCGCCCCGGCCATGCCGAGCGCCTTGGCGCCGAGCATCGCGGCCCCACCGCCGAGCATGGCGGCGCCGACGGCGGTACCGACCGCCGCGCCCGCGCCTAGTTGCGGCGCGCCCGAAACCAGGCCCGCGGCGATGCCCGGACCGAAGATCGACAACCCCGCCAACGTTAGGGCGCTGAGCATCAGGGTCGTGGCGGCGGCCAGATCCGGATCGGTTCCGAGAGTCGCCAGAAAGATGTCGAAGAAGGTTTGGCCAATGCCGACGATGAGGGCGAGCACCATCACCTTCACGCCACTCGAGATGACGTTGCCCAGCACCCGCTCGGCCAGGAAGCTCGACTTGTTCCAGAAGGCGAACGGCACGAGCGTGAAGCCCGCCAGGCTCGTCAGCTTGAACTCCAGCACTGTCACCAGCATCTGGATCGACATGACGAAGAAGGCCAGGATCACCAACACCCAGGCCAGCAGCAGGATGAAGATGGTCAGGGCGTTGGCGAAGAACTCCGGAAAGCCCATCAGCTGACTGGCCTTGTCGAGCAGCGGGTGGGCGGCGGTGAAGCCGACGCCGGCCAGCTTGCCGGGACGCAGCAAGTCGTCGGTCGAGATGGTCCCGCCGCCCGCCGTCACCCCCAGCTCGGCGAACGAGTTGAAAACGGCGCCGGCCAGCGAGTTGAAGTTTTCGAGGATGAAGACGAAGGCCCCGACATAGAGGACCTTCTTGATCAGCTTGCCCAGGACATTGTCGTCACCCTCCAACGCCCACCACAGCGCCGCCAGGGTCACGTCCAACGCGATCAGGATCGAGGAGACGTGGTGGACCTTCGGACCCAGCAGGCCAAAGCCGCTGTCTATCAGGGTGGCGTACGCGGCCATCATGCGGTCGATGACATTGAGATCCGGCGCGACGTCCATGGGGTGACCCTTGACTGGTGCGGACTGGCGCTATTGGCCGGTGTAGGCGCTGGACGAGCCGATGAACTGGCGCGTCGCCAACTGCCCCGCCTCCAGCACCTGGGCCTGGCGGGCGCGCTCCAGAGCGTCAGCCCGGGCCTGCGCTGCGATCAGGGCCTGCAGTTGCTGGTCCTGCTTGATCGCCAGGGCCTGCATCTGATTGGCCGCCTGCTGCGCCTGGAGCTGGCCGGTCGCGCCCTGGCTCTGGCCGACCAGGGCGCTGATCAGGGCGGCGTCGGATTGGAGGCTCTGGACGACCTGGGCCTGGACCTGCAGCGACTGGCGATAGCCGTCGATCGCCAGGCCAGCCTGGGATCGCGCCAGGTCGAGGCGCTGCTGGGTGGTGGCGTCAGCCGCCAGGGTCGATGGGAAAATCTTGGCCAGGACGGTCTGGGTTGAGGCCAGGTCGAAGGCCATGCCCTGGGCCTGCCCCATCAGGGTGTTGATGCGCTGAAGGTCGCTGGTGATGGCGCTCAGCGAGCTGTAGTCGAGCGACTTCAACTGCCGGGCCATGTTCTGCAGCATGGTCGCCTGGTTCTGCAGGGCCTGGATCTGGTTGTTGATCTGCTGCAGCGTCCGCGCCGCCGTCAGGGCGCTCTGAAGGTAGTTGCTGGGATCGAAGACCGTGATCTGGGCGCTGGCCGGCGGCGCCCAGGACGCCAGGGGCGCGGCGATCAGCGCGACAATGCTGACGCAGGTCGAGACAAGACGCCGAGTCATGGCGTGGACTCCTTTGGGGTTTGGGGCGGGACGAAGTCGGCGATCAGGGCGGCGGCCCAAGGCAGGCCGCGGACGGTCAGGAAGGCGGCCGCGAACTCGGCCTCGCCATGCTGAGCCAGCACCTGATCGATCAGAGCCTGGACCGAAGGCTCGGAAGCGGCGCACAGCGCCAGGGCCACAGGGCCCAGGCCCAGCTCGAACAGACGATTGCCCAGGCGCGATTGCAGGTAGTAGTGCCGCTTGGGCGTGGCGCGGGCGATCAGCTCGATCTGGCGTTCATTCAACCCCAAGCCCGCATAGGCCTTGGCCGACAGGGGCTCGATCGCCCGGTCGTTGGGCAGGAAGATGCGCTGAGGACAGCTGTCGACGATCGCCGGCATGATGGCGCTGTCGACGATGTCGGCCAGGGACTGGGTGGCGAAGACGACCGCGACGTTGCGCTTGCGCAGGTCCTTGAGCCATTCACGGATGCGCGCGGCGAACAGCGGCGTATCGAGGAACTTCCAGGCCTCGTCGAGCACCATCAGGGTGGGCCGGCCGTCGAACCGCGCTTCAAGCCGGTGGAAGAGGTAGGTCAGGACCGGCGCGACCACTGACGGCGTCTTGATCAGGGCGTCGGTCTCGAAACATTGGACGTCGCTCAGATCCAGACCGTCCTGCGCCGCGTCGAGCAGCCGGCCGAACGGACCGTCGAGGGTGTAGGGCGCCAGGGCCGCCTTCAGCGGATTCGACTGCAGCAGCATCGACAGGCCCGTGAGGGTCCGCTCGGCCGGCGGCGCGCTGGCCAGACTTCCCAGCGCCGACCACAGCGTCTCCTTGATCTCTGGGGTGACCATGACGTTCTCGTTGACCAAGAGGTCGCCGAGCCAGTCGATCGCCCAGGCCCGCTCGCCGGCCTGGTCGATGTCGCGCAGGGGCTGGAACGCCAGCCCAGCGTCGGCCGCCAGGCCGTGGTGGCGCCCGCCCATGGCCAGCACGGCCGCCCGCGAGGAGAAGCGCTTGTCGAAGACGTAGATCTGGGCGTCGGGGTAGCGCCGAAACTGCAGCTCCAGGATCGCCAGGAGGACCGATTTGCCGGCGCCGGTGGGGCCGGCATGGAGCTGGTGGCCCACGTCCTCGACGTGAGTCGAGTAGCGGAACGGTGTCGAACCGCTGGTGACGGCGTAGAAGGTCGCCGGTCCCTTCAGGTGACCATTGCCCGACTGGCCTGCCCAGACCGAGGACAGCGGCATCAGGTGAGCCAGGTTCAGGGTGTGGACCAGCGGCTGGCGGATATTGGCGTAGACCTGCCCGGGCAGCGATCCGAGCCACGCCTCCACCGCGTTGGCCTGCTCGCGGATGCAGGTGAAGCCCAGCCCACCGAGGATGCGCTCGACCTGGCGCCCCTTGTCCTCGGCTGCCTCGCGATCGACATCCGACACGGTGATGGTGGTCGTCAGGTACCCGAAGGCCACGTGGTCGCCGCCCAGGGCCTGCATGGCCAGGTCCGCGTCGGCCAGCTGGTTGTCTGCGTCGCTGTCGGTCAGCGGCACAGGCTCGTTGCTGACCACCTCGCGCAGGATCTGGACGACGGACTTGCGCTTGTTGAACCACTGGCGGCGGATGCGCCCCAACGCCTTGGTGGCGGCGGGCTTATCCAGGGCGATGAAGCGCGTGGACCAGCGATAGGCGAAGCCCTCGTGGTTGAGGGCGTCCAGGAGGCCGGGCCGCGTGGTGTTGGGAAAGCCCAGCACCGTCAGGGTCCGCAGGTGCTGATCACCGAGCCGAGGCTCGATGCCGCCATTGAGCGGCGTGTCGACCAGCAGGCCGTCCAGGTACATCGGGATCTCGGGGACCGCGACGCGGTGGCGCCGGGTCGAGATCGTCCCGTGCAGGAAGGTCAGGGTTTCGCCGTCATCGAGGGGCTCGATCAGCGGCATGAAGCCGGCCAGCAGGTCGAGGATGCGATCGGTCTGGGCGACGAAAGCGGCCAGCTCCTGGCGCCAGTCGCGCCCCTGCCCGCCCACCTCGCGTTCGATCAGCGCCCGCTCGGCCCGGCTGACCTGATCGGCCGGCGGCAGGTAGAAGATCGTCAGATGGCAGCGGCTTTCGAAGAGCTCGCCCCGCCGGCCGTCGAAGCCGCCGCGCCGCTCCTCGTCGACCAGCCAGGAGGCCGCATCCGGAAAGGCGCTGTCGGGATAGCCCAGGGCTGGGGCGCGCTCGGCGTCGAAGAACAACGCCCAGCCGGAGCCGAGCCGGCGCAGGGCATTGTTGGCCCGGGCGCAGACGCCGACCAGTTCGGCGTCGGTGGCGCTCTCCAGGTCCGGGCCGCGGAACCGGAAGGTCCGCTGAAATCCGCCGTCCTTGTTGAGCACGACGCCCGGGGCGACAAGGGCGGCCCACGGGATATGGTCGGCGAGACGATCGGCGCTGTCGCGGTATTCGCGCAGGTTCAGCATCGCAGCCACCCCTTCTGCCGCAGATGACGCATCAGGACCGGGGCGAAGTCCGGGTCCCGCTTGGCGGCGAACACCGCCAGGCTGTGGCCAATCACCCAGACCAGCAGCCCCGGGATCCATTGCTGAAGGCCCAGCCCCAGGGCGCCGGCGAGGGTGCCGTTGAGGATGGCGATCGACCGGGGCGCGCCGCCCAGCAGGATCGGCGCGGTCAGCGAGCGGTGCAGCGGGACCTCGAAGCCCGCGACACTTGAGGCCGATGCGCCGGTGAGCGAAGGGGTGGCTGGACTCGTCACGCGATCAGCGCTCCGCCGCCGAACGAGAAGAACGACAGGAAGAAGCTGGAGGCGGCGAACGCGATGCTGAGGCCGAAGACGATCTGGATCAGCTTGCGAAAGCCGCCAGAGGTTTCGCCGAACGCCAGGCCCAGCCCCGTGGTGATGATCACCAGCACCGCGACGATCTTGGCAACCGGTCCCTGGACCGACTCCAGCACCTGCTGCAGCGGCTCTTCCCAGGGCATGCCCGAGCCGGCCGCCTGGGCCTGGGCGCTGACCAGCAGGGTCAGGGTGGTGGTCAGAAACAGCGGTCGCGGGTCACGAGACGCGCGTGAACGGACGCGGTAAAGCATCAGGTGTCTCCGTGTCTGAGGGCTTTGAGCTGAGGCGGGTCGAGATCGGTGACGAGGTAGTCGCCGGCGGAGTCGAGGCCCGTGACCCGGGCGAGGCTCTCGACACGTCGACCGGTTCCCCGGCCACGTATGAAGACGAGGAGGTCGATCGCTTCGGCGATCAGTCGGCGCGGCACGGCGACCACGCTCTCCTGGACCAGTTGCTCCAGCCTGTAGAGCGCCGAGCGCGCGGAGTTGGCGTGGACGGTGGAGAGACCGCCGGGGTGCCCGGTGTTCCAGGCCTTCAGAAGATCGAGCGCCTCACCGCCGCGGACCTCCCCGACGACGATGCGGTCGGGCCGCAGACGCAGGGTCGAGCGGACGAGGTCGGTCATGCTGACCACGCCCGGCCGGGTGCGCAGGGCCACGCAATCGGGCGCGGCGCACTGCAGTTCGGGCACGTCCTGCAGGATGACGACTCGCTCGTCGTGCCGAGCGACCTCGGCCAGCAGGGCGTTGGCCAGGGTCGTCTTGCCCGCCGAGGTGGCGCCGACGATCAGGATGTTGAGCCGATCGGCCACGGCCTGGCGCAGCAGGTCGGCCTGCAACGGCGCCAGGACGCCGTCGGCGACGTAGTCATCCAGGGTGTGGATGCGACCGGCCGGCTTGCGGATGGAGAAACACGGTCCAGGCGCGACGGGCGGCAAGACGCCCTCGAACCGCTCGCCGGTGAGGGCCACGCCGCGTGGCGGCAGGTCGCCGCTGATGATCGGGGCGCCGGCGTGGACCTCGGCGCGGACGTGGCTGGCGACCAGGCGGATGATCCGCTCGACCTCGGCCGGCGCCATCACCACGCCGGTGTTGATGCGCCCCTCACCCAACCGGTCCAGGCGCAGCACCCCGTCGGGATTGACCATCACCTCGACGACGGCCGGGTCGGCCAGGGCCGCCTCGATGGCCGGGCCCATGGCCGTGCGCAGCATGGTGCGGCGGCGCTCGAAGGTTTCGGGTTGCACGAGGCTCATCGCGCCCCCTCCCCGGCCAGGCCGTCGGGGTCGTCGACGCCGAGGGTGGCGCGGCCGCTGGCGAGCTGGCGGCCGACCTGATCGACGAAGCGCCGGAAACGCTCGCGGCCGATGGCCTGGGCGGCCTTGTCGGCCTCGGGCAACGGCGCGGTGACGGTCAGCTGGTAGCGGACGAACAGCGCCAGGCTTTCGAGCAGGATCTTCTGATCGCGCTCGAGCCGGCCCAGCTGCCGGCTCATTCGGTCCAGCCGCAGCCGGAATTGGGCGTCCAGCTCGCTGGCCGCGCGGCGATCGAGGTAGGCGCGCAAGGCGTCGGCGACGATCGCCGACTTGGAGGTCCCGGGCTTGCCGCCGAGCCGGTCGAGCTGCTCGGTCAGGGCGTCGTCGAGATAGAGGTGGTGACGGGGCTTCATGACGCCGCCCCTCAGAAGGCCGGGAGGAGATCGTCGTCGCCGCGATCGCCCCCTTCGTTCATGGCGTGGGCGCGGGCGATCGATTGCCCGGCGCCGGCGCGATCAAGCGCCTGGCGATCGGCGACCACATCGCCGTCGTCCTCGGCCAAGCCCAAGCCCAGCTCGGCCTCGTCGGCGGCCGGACGCGCGGCGATCTCGTCGAACAGGCCCGGACGGCGCTCCTGCTGCAGGCCGCCTTCGGCGCCGGCGTCCAGGTCGTCGTCGGCTTCGGCGGCCAGCCCGGCATGAAAACCGCGCACTTGACCGCCCCAGTCATCGCCTCGACGGGGAGGGCAGTCGCCATAGGGCCCATCGCGGAGGACCGGCGGCGGCGCGACGCGGCCGGTGAAGTTGCGATCCTCGTAGTAGCGAAGCTTCTTGGCCCGGATCGGCGCGAGACCTGAGACCAGCACCAGGGCGTCGTCAGCCGGCAGTTGCATCACCTCGCCAGGCGTCAGCAGCGGGCGAGCCGTTTCCTGGCGGCTGACCATGACGTGGCTGAGCCAGGGCGACAGACGGTGGCCGGCGTAGTTGCGCTGGGCGCGCTGCTCGGTGGCCGTGCCCAGGGCGTCGGAGATGCGCTTGGCGGTGCGTTCGTCGTTGGAGGAGAACGCGATCCGGACGTGGCAATTGTCCAGGATGGTGTTGTTCTCGCCGTAGGCCTTGGAGATCTGGTTGAGGGATTGGGCGATCAGGTAGGCGCGGATGCCGTAGCCGGCCATGAACGCCAGGGCCGTCTCGAAGAAGTCCAGCCGCCCTAGGGCCGGGAACTCGTCGAGCATCATCAGGAGCTGATGCTTGCGGCTTTTGCGCGGATCGCCCTCCAGGCGCTCGGTCAGGCGACGGCCGATCTGGTTGAGCACCAGGCGTACCAGAGGCTTGGTACGGGAGATGTCGGACGGCGGAATGACCAGGTAGAGGGTGACGGGCGATGGGGCGTCGACCAGGTCGGCGATGCGCCAGTCGCAGGCGCTGGTCGTCAGGGCCACGGTCGGGTCGCGGTAGAGCCCCAGGAACGACATGGCTGTGGAGAGCACGCCGCTGCGTTCGTTCTCCGACTTGTTGAGGACCTCACGGGCCGCGCTGGCCACCACCGGGTGGACCTGGGGCGCGTCAGGCGTCCCCAGATGGTTGGTGGCCATCATCCGCCGCAGGGTGTGGGCGAACGAGCGCCGGGGATCGGAGAGGAAGGTGGCGACCCGCGCGAGGGTCTTTTCCTCCTCGGCGTAGAGGACGTGGAGGATCGCGCCGACCAGCAGGCTGTGGCTGGTTTTTTCCCAGTGCGACCGGCGCTCCAGAGCCCCTTCCGGGTCTACGAGCACGTCGGCGATATTCTGAACGTCGCGGACCTCGTCGGGTCCCTTGCGCACTTCCAGCAGCGGATTGTAGCGCGCCGAGCGAGCGTCGGTCGGATTGAACAGCAGGCAGTGGGAGAACCGCGAGCGCCAGCCGGCGGTCAGGGTCCAGTTCTCACCCTTGATGTCGTGGACGACCGCGCTGCCGGTCCAGGAGAGCAGACTCGGCACCACAAGGCCCACGCCCTTGCCCGACCGGGTCGGGGCGAAGGCCATGACGTGCTCGGGACCGGCATGACGCAGGTAGTCGCCGTCCAGGCGTCCCAGGAAGACGCCGTCGTCCTTGAACAGGCCGGCCGCCGCCGCCTCGGAGCGCGTGGCCCACCGCGAAGAGCCGTAGGTGGTGACCCGGCCGCCCTGACGGGCTCGCCACAAGGAGCCGACGATGGCGCAGCCGCAGCCGAGGAAGCCGCTGGCGCCGGCCAGCAGACCGGCCTTGTCGAAGACGGCCGGCGCGTAGGCCTCGTAGTAGTACCACCAGTCGAAGAGCTGCCAGGGGCGATAGATCGGCCGGCCAAGCGGCGCGATCCAGGGCGCGCCGAGCTGGGCCTGGTAACCGAGCATGGCGGCGGCCCATTGGGTGGCCGACCAAACGCCCAGGATCATGATCGCGAAAACCGCGAAGATCTGGCCGATCAGGAGCTTGGTGGGCGTCATGGGCCGGGTCCCAGCGCCTGCTCGCCCCATGCGAGGAAGGCCCAGGAAGACTCGAGGCGGATCGGAAAATCCCTTACGGCGGCCACGCCCGCCCAAGACGCGGTTCGGCCGCGGTTGGCCGGACCCAGGACGTCCACCGCCAGGTCGGGCCGTTGACCAAGCAGCGTTCGCGAGCTGTCGGGCGCTCATGACGCAGGGCGGCCGCCTTCCGACTCAGGCTATCGCCGCCGCCATGACCCCTGCTGAAATCGACCAGATCATCGACGCCATGGCCGCCGAGGCCGAAAAGACCGGCGACGACAACCAACTGCCCGGAGCGATCTTCCTGCACCCGGACCACTGGGTGGGCTCAAAACTGGCGACGGAGATGACGACGATCGGTCGAGGCATCCGCTACAGGGGCGTGCGGGTCCTGGTTTCGCGCGAATGGGAGCGTCACGTCGTGGCGCGGGCGGACCTCAAGCGCGATGTCGGCGAGTTAGAACCGCTGACGGTTTGAGCGGCGCGCGCCAGGCCCGGGTCGGAGACCTTCGGTCGCAAAGGATTAACCGCGCTTGTTAGCCGTTCCTTGGCGCGCGCCTGTCACAAGGCCCGCCTCGAACAAGGGCTCAAGGGAACGCGCCATGAAATATCCGATCGCCATCGCCGCCGGCCTCGCCGCCAGCCTGATCGTCGCTCAAGCCGCCTCGGCCGCCGGCGGCTTCGAAGACCAGATGGGCCGTTGCCTGCAGCAGTTCGCCAACACCCGCGATCCGGCCCAGGTCATGCTGGAATGCAACGCCGACGGCGGCAAGCTGACCGACTGCAAGGTCGTGGACAACAGCGCCGCGGGCAAGGGTTTCGACAAGGCCGCCATGTGCATCGCCGAGAAGCTGCCGATGGGCGCCAAGACCGGCTCGGTGAAGGTTCCGTTCCGCTTCCCGGGCGGCGCGTAAGACCTTTCCCCTTCGGGGATTTCAAGACGCCTCCGCGGGCCTGCGCCGGACGGTTCCTAACGGGACCGCGGCGCGGGCCGGCGGGGGCGTTTTTGCGTCGCTCGCCCCTGGTCCCTGCGGTGTCAATCGCGCAAGGGCGGCCACTGCCGCGCGGCGTGGACCAGGGTCAGGAAGCAAACGCACTCGGCCGGCATGAAGACGCTCGGATCTTGATCCCCCTCTACACCTTCAAGGCGTCTACAGCCCCGCGATCGGCGTCGCGGCCGGTTATCTGGCGACCAACGAGGAAAAATCGACCTGTTGGGCCCTGCCGATCAACCAGCTGGAACAGATCGTCTCGCTCGATCCGTTTCCCAGCCTCGGCCCGGCGACGAAGCGGGCCTTCAAGGCCGTGCCCAAAGCGCCGAAAAAGTGTCCTGAAGGCGGGGGGGCCCGCCCCTGATCCTATCCCTGAGCGGCGCGCCCCGTCGCCCGCCCCTCAAGACACCGAAGGTCCGCTCCTGCCGCGCCCAAGCGTCCAATTGACGCCCGTTTCGCGCAGGACGCCGGCCACCGCTCTCCCCTCCTGTCCCTCCAGCACCGGCTTCCACGGGACCAGCGTGAAATCCCGGCTCCGCTCGATCAGCGCGAACCGGCCGGCGGCCAGCTCGACGGGCCGCCGATAGACGCCTTCGATGCGCTGTCCGGGCCGGGCTTCCGAAAAATCCCGTCCCGTCTCCCGCGCCAGGCCTTCGGCCGCGGCGATCAGGTCCCGGCGATGAAGGCGAGCCAGCAGCCCTGCGCGATAGACCACCGTGTCCTGCTCCTGGCGCGCCAGGTCCTGGTCAATGAGCCGCTGGCGACGCAACGCCAGGGCTTGGCGAACCTCGCGCCCGAACCCCGCGTCCCGAAGCGGCGCGGGATCCTGCGCGAGGAGTTGGCGGTCAAGCCAGGTCGCGCCGACCGCACCGACCTGCCGGTCCACCGGCAGGGCGCTCAAGGTCGTGACAACGACCGGCGTCGCCTCGGCCTGACGCTTTTCGAAGGCCGCGGCCTGTTCGACATGGTCGGCGCCGATCATCCAGGTCCTGTCCTCGCGACGCTCGACGAGGGCGCGACCGCGCCGCATCGCCTCAAGGCGGCGAACGTGCGCTTCGGCGAAGGCGGCCGAGGCCGTCGGGTCGGCGGCGAGATGCAGATCAACACTGTAGCGTCCGGCGTTGGCGGCGGCGATGCGCGCGACGGTATGGTCGACGGCCCGGGCCCGCGTGGCGCGCGGCTCGATCCGCACCACAGCGCCGATCGGGATCGCCGCCGTCGCCGGGCCCCGGCCGATCTCGACATAGTGGGCCCGGCCGTCGACCCCGTCGATCACCAGGTAGTGGCGATCCTTCAGTTCGTCGGAAAGGCCGCGCGCGACCAGCCGGCCGACCAGCGGCCGCGCGTCGGGGGTCGTCGATTCGTGGATGACCTGGTCGGCTTGGTCCCGCGCGACACCACCTTCGCTGAGCGCCCGATGGAGCGTCTTCTGGATGTCGCCGCGCTCGCCCATGCGCCGCAAGGTGTCCTCCAGGCCGTCGGCCAGTCGCCAGGTCGTCGGCGGCGCCTCGCGGGCCAGGCCCAGGCGGGCCAAGGTCCGCAAGCGCCCGGCGCGCAACGCATGAAGCCGGGGGTCGACATGGCGCGGCGAGACCAGGCCGTCCTCCCCGACATCGCGCAGCAGGCTTCGGTCCAGGCTGGTCAGGCGCTGCTGGTCAACCTCGCGCCGCAACCGGCCCTCGATCGCCTGGTCCGTGCGCGGCCCCAGGTCCAATGACACCAGTTCAGCGGCGCGTTCACGCAGGCCCTGGGTCAGGTAGTCCTTGGCGATGACCAGCTCGCGGCCCCGGTCGTCGCGCCCCCGCACGATGATGTGGGTGTGGGGATGGCCGGTGTCGTGGTGGTCGACGGCGATCCAGTCGAGCTTGGTGTCGAGGTCCTTCTCCACCTGCGCCATCAGGCGCCGGGTCAGGGGCTTGAGGTCTTCGTACTCGGCGCCGTCCTCGGGCGAGATGATGAACCGGAACTGCCGCACGTCGCCGCCGGCCTCCGCCCGGTCGACGAACGCGCGCCCATCGGCCTTGTCGGCCTGGGCGTCATAGAGCCGGCCGGGCGCGCCCTCGCGGGTAACGCCGTCGCGCTGCACATAGCGCATGTGGGCGCGGGCCGCGGCGATCCCCTTGCCCGCCAGCCTCGAGATCGAGACCTTCACGATCACGCGGCGGGCGCGGTAGGCGGCGAAGCGATCCCGCGACGTCAGCACTCGGGCGACCCCAGCGGCCTTGCCGATCCGCGCGCCGGTGAAACCCGCCTTGCGCGACGCCTTGCCGAAGGTTCCGCCGCCGGCCAGCATCGCCGAGCGCAGCACCCGCGACAGATAGCTCTTGCCCCGGCGGGCGCCGAGGGCGCGAAGCTTGCCCAGGCGCGGTTCGAAATCGTCGTTCTGGACCATGGCGCATCTCCCGCCACCGATATGGCCCGCCCGCCGCCGCATTAAATTGGCGCCACGAATTTCCGTTCCCACTCAAGGACTTAGTACGGCATCAGCGCCAACCGAACCCGCATGGCGCCACGGCCTCCACCAAGAAAACAATGTGCAGACAAGGCCTTGAGGCGACAGGACCGCAGGGATGGCGCCGTTGCTTTATCTTGCCTTAGTATTCGTTCTCGTGCGTGGGCCGTTCTTGGCTCCAGACATCGTGCTCTCCTCTTGCAGGAACTTCGCCACTCTAACCTAAAAACGCTGCATCGCCGCCAGCTATCCTGGCGAGATCTCGGATCGTCTGGACGGACTGCGGAGGGGTGAAGTCGGGATGCGCCGTGCATTAGTCCGCGCTCAGCCTGGCCCGTTTGGAGAGCCGACGGAGCGGCTGCGGGGGCCTGGCGGCGCACCTGGCGATCGGATGGGCGGGGCATCGTCACAGGCATTCGCGCGCGGTGTCGGAGGGCTCCGTCCGCAGGCAAGAT
>Ga0102591_1000918_pt1 | contig 46561 bp, 45 predicted proteins | sample AraplaCol_mCL_r2_2_FD_76860 | JGI IMG/M metagenome (GOLD analysis project Ga0102591, IMG submission 76860) | Arabidopsis root microbial communities from North Carolina, USA - plate scrape MF_Col_mCL_r2 (SPADES assembly) (version 2) | ecosystem: Host-associated > Plants > Roots > Endosphere...
CGGGCCGTACACGGTGACGGCCAACATCGATAACCTGTTCGACAAGCTCTACTTCACGCCCGACGCCGACAGCTACGCCAACCTCGGCGCGCTGCCCAGCAAGGGCCGCGAGTGGCGCGTGACCCTATCGCGCAAGTTCTAGTTCCCCGTCCCGCGCTCCGGAGACGGGGCGCGGGATCTCGCTTTGACGGAGGCAAGACGCCCATGTCGTCGACGATCCCGTGGAGATCCTGGCTGCTGCTCGGCGCGCTGAGCCTGCTGCTGTTCCTGATCACCGCCTCGACTTTCTCGTCGCTGGGCGTGGTGCTGCCGGCGATGATCAAGGAACAGGGCTGGGCCTTCGGGCCCGCGTTCCTGGGCTTTACGTTCCTGGGCGCCTTCTGCGGCGCCTCGTCGAAGCTGCCGGCCATCCTGATCCGCAAGATCGGGGTGCGGGGGACGATCATCGCTGGCTCGGCGGTGATGGTGGCGGGCTTCACCTGCCTGGCGGCCTCGCCGGGCTTGGTGGTCTATCTGGTCGGCACGGCCCTGCTGGGCGTGGGCTACCAGATGATGGCCTTGATTCCCGGCACCCATGTGCTGTCGATGCTCTTCAAGAAGCGGGCCCTGCCGTTCGGGATCTACTTCACCATCGGTTCGCTGGGCGGGGTGGCCGGCCCCTGGATGGCGGTGACCGGCATGGAGATGGCGCAGGGCGGCTGGCGGCCCTACTGGTGGGCCCAGGCCATCGCATCGGTGGTGGTCGGCGCGCTGTGCGCGGCGCTGGTCGGCGGCCAGGCGTGGCTCGAGGCCGCCGCCGTCGAAACCGACAAGGCCGTCGCCGACGAGGTCCAGGCCGCGCCGGTCAACGCCAAGGTCTACCGCACGACGACCGATTGGACGGTAAAGGAAGCCGTCGCCACGCCGCAGTTCTGGGTGATCCTGGCCGCCTATTTCGCCCACCTGCTGGGCGGGGTGACGGCCGTGAGCCTGGGGCCGACCTATCTGAGCGAGATGGGCGTGGTCTCCGCCGTGGCCGTCAGCGTCATCAGCTTCGAATCCCTGATGCAGGTGGTGGCTCGCCTGGGCGGCGGCCTGCTGGGCGATCGTGTCGATCCGCGCTGGCTGCTGGCCGGCGCCCAGGGAATGATGGCGGTCGGCCTGCTCGCCCTGACCCACGCCACCACCTGGCCGGTGATGATGATCTTCGCGATCGGCGTCGGCGTCGGCTTCGGCCTGACCGTGCTGGCCATCAGCATCCTGCTGCTCAACTACTACGGCCGGAAGAACAATCTGGAGATCTTCTCGCTGGTCTGCCTGGTGGGCGCCGTCTCGGCCCTGGGTCCGGTGATCGGCGGCCTGATGCGTGACCGCCTCGGCGGCTTCGCCCCGACCTTCCAGCTGTTCGCCGCGGTGATCGCCGTCATCTTCGTGGCGGCGCTGTTCATGCGGCCGCCGCGCAAGGCGGCCCAGCAAGACCCGGTCGTCGAGCCGGTCCCCGACATGTTTCAAGACGCCGCGTAAGGAGAAGCGCCATGTTCCATAGCCCTTCCAAGCACAAGGACTTCGGTGTGTTTCTGCCGGTCGCCAACGGCGGCTGGATCATCTCCAAGACGACCCCGGTGCTCGACGGCCTCTACCAGCAGAACAAGGCCGCGGCGGTGAAGGCCGACGAGGTCGGGATGGACTTCGTGATGTCCATGGGCAAGTTCCGCGGCTTTGGCGGCGAGACCGACCACTGGGGCACGGCCCTGGAGTCGGTGACCATGATGGCCGGCATCGCCGAGGCCACCAAGAACGTCCGTATCTGGGCCACCATCCATCCGCTGCTGCAGAACCCGGCCGTGGCGGCCAAGATGATCGCCACCCTCGACCACATCAGCGGCGGCCGGGCGGGGCTGAACATCGTGGCCGGCGCCTACAAGGGCGAGTTCGACCAGATGGGCGCCTGGGATGACAGCCTCACCCACGACGACCGCTACGCCTTGACCGAGGAGTGGACGACGGTGGTAAAGCGGCTGTGGTCCGAGGACAGCGTCGATTTCGCCGGCAAGTTCTTCACGATGAAGGACTGCCAGTCCAAGCCCAAGCCGATGTCGCGACCGCGTCCCGAGATCGTCTGCGCCGGCATGTCCGACCGGGGCTTTCAGTTCTCGGTGCGCGAGGCCGATGTCTGCTTCATCGGCGGCCGCACGCCCGACGAGCGTCGTGACGCCTCGCTGCGCGCCAAGAAGGCGGCCGAGGGCATGGGCAAGACCATCAAGACCTACGCCATGTGCACGGTCGTCCACGGCGACACCGACGCCAAGGCCCAGGCGATGGTCGAGCACTACAAGGACGGGGCTGACATCGGCGCGATCCTGGCCATGCTGGCCAGCTGGGGCGTGCCGGCGGACAAGCTCGATAGCGTCGCCAAGCAGCAGGGGGCGTTCATGACCCACACGGTCGTGGGCTCCCCCAAGACCTGCAGCGAGCAGATCGAGGAGTACATCAGCTACTGCCATCTGGACGGCTTGATGCTGATCTTCCCCGACTATGTCGAGGGCCTGACCATGTTCGGGGCCGACATCCTGCCGGGCCTGCGGGCGGTCTATTCGTGAACGCCGTGAGCCCGATCGCGTCCGTGACGGACGATCTGGCCGGGTGGATCGCGCCTGGGCGGACCGCGGTGCTGGTGATCGACATGCAGGTCGACTTCGCCTCGCCGGAAGGCGTGCTGGGCGCCTTCATCGACATGGGCGTGGTCGCGCCCGCCCTGGTCGCCGCCGAAAAGCTGGTCGCCGACGCCCGCATGGTCGGCGTGCCCGTGGTGTTCGTGGGCCTGTCGACTTCGCCCGAGACCGACTCCCCGGCGTGGAACGAGCGCATGCGCCGGCGTGGCGGTGATCCCGACACCGATGCGGCCTTGTGCCGGGCCGGACAGCCGGGATCGGCGTTCTACGGACCTCAGCCCGAACCCGGTGAGCGCGTGGTGCTCAAGACCCGATACAGCGGCTTCGTCGGCACCGACCTGGACGCGCAGCTCAAGCAGATGGGCGTCGACACCCTGGTTGTGGCGGGGCTCACGACCGAGTGTTGCGTCGACAGCACCGTTCGCGACGCCTTCAGCCTCGATTACCACGTGTTCGTCGCCGCCGACGCCTGCGCGGCCTACGAGGCCGATATCCATGTCGCCTCGCTGAAGGTGATGGAACTGAACAGCGCGATCCTGACCGACACCGCCGCGATCGCCGACGCCTGGAAAGGGGCCGACTGACATGGCCGACGGATTCCTCCCGATAGGCGCCAGCGCGCCTTACACGGTCACTGATGAGGATCGCGCGGCCATCGCCGCCGCGATCGATGAGAACGAGATCGTCGAACTGGCCCTGACCCTGGGCAACATCCCCGCGCCGTCGGGCAAGGAGCTGGAGGTCGCCAACTACGTCCACGACTGGATGGCGCGAGAGGGCTTCTCGCCACGCAAGGTGGGGGCCACGCCGGAACGGCCGAATATCATCGGCACTCACGGCGGCAAGGGGCGCGGCAAGAACCTGCTGTTCACCGCCCACCTCGACACCGAGGCGCCGACCTGGAACCCGGACCTGGACGCCTACAAGTACAGCCCCGAGACCCTGGCCAATCCCGAATGGGAAAAGTGCTGGCTGGAGGGCGGCAAGCTGTACGGATACCCGATCGCCAACGACCGTGGTCCAATGAGCTGCTTCCTCATCGCAGCCAAGGCGCTGAAGAAGGCCGGCTACGAACTGGCGGGCAAGATGTACCTGACCGCATGTCCCGGCGAGATCGGCCCCGAGCCGATCGAGGAACATCGCGGCGTGGCCTACATGGGCAAGGACATCGGCGCCCACTACCTGTTCCACCATGGCGGCGTTGCACCCGACTTCGCCATCGCCGCCGAGGGTTGCGACTTCGGCCTGACCTGGGTGGGCTGCGGCTACGCCGTGTTCCGCTTTCAGGTCTGGGGCGAGGGCGTGTTCACGCCGCTGCTGGAGCATCCGGCCACGGCAGCCCAGCATCCCAACCCGATCTACAAGATCGGCAAGCTGACCGAGGCGATCCACGCCTGGAGCGGCGAGTACGAGAAAGCCAATCGCTACGACAGCCCTGGCGGCGTCGCTCAGCCCAAGTCGCAGATCGCTTCGATCCGTGGCGGCATCCCCTACGCGTTCGGGGCGGGGACCGAGCTGGTGAACCTCTATCTGGAGGTCGGCCTGACGCCAAAGCAGCGCGTGGCCGAGGTCCAGCATTCGTTGGAAGCCATGGTCCGCGAGGCTGGGCTTGGCCGCATCGACATCGAGCCGGTGGTCGTGCGCCACGGCTTCGAGGCCGACGCCCACGAGGTGGCCCCGCTGGTCGCCGCCGTGGATGACGCCACCAAGCTCAGCCTGGGACATCCCGTCGCCCTGGCCAATCCGGTCTATTCCAGCATGTGGCGCGACCAGAACGTCTTCAACATGCATCGTATACCGGCCATCACCACCGGTTTCCGCCGCTGGCGGCCCACACCGAAAGACCTGGTCGACAGCGCCCTGGTCTATGCTCTGACGGCTCTGGCGGTCTGCGGCCGGGCCACCGTCGACGACAGCGCCAAGCGGCCCGCTTCCGCAGTCTATCCCGACAATCCTTTCGGGAACGAGTGATATGGGGGCCGCCGTTAGAGCGCTGGCTCCGGAGCCGCACGACTTCCGTAAGGCCATGGGCAGCTTCGCGGCGGGGGTCACCGTCGTCACGGCCTGTCATGAAGACCGTCTTGTCGGCACGACCGTCAGCGCCTTCAGCTCGGTTTCGATGGACCCGCCGCTGGTCATGATATGCCTCAAGCGCGACAGCCGCACGTTGCTGGCGCTGACTCAGGCCAAGTCGTTCTGCGTCAACATCCTTGCCAGCGACCAGGGCGACCTGGCCTGGCGCTTCGCCAAGAGCGGGGCCGACGACCGTTTCGCATTGACCGCGGTCGAGGCGGGGGTCTGCGGCGCGCCGCTGCTGGCCGGCGCGGTTGCGGCGGTCGAATGCGAGCTGCATGCCGCCCATGACGGCGGCGATCACGAAATCCTTGTCGGCCGCGTCCTCCGCGTCGTGGTGGACGAAGCCAAGGCCCCGCTCGTCTACGTGCGCGGCGGCTTTCTGAACGCTTAGTTGGAGTTGCCGGATGGGTTACGACGTCCTCGATGTGAAGCCGATGACCCGCCGGATAGGCGCCGAGATCTTCGGCGTCGATCTGGGCCAGCCGTTGAGCAATCGCCAGTTCGAGGAGCTTCACCAGGCCCTGACCCAGTATCAGGTGATCTTCTTCCGGGACCAGGAGATGACCCACGAGGCCCACAAGGCCCTGGGGCGCAAGTTCGGCGACCTGGCCATCCATTCAGGCGTGCCTGGGTTGCCGGATCATCCCGAGATCGTGGCCATCCACGCCGACGCCAATTCCAAGTTCGTGGCGGGGGAGAACTGGCATTCGGACCTGACCTGCGACCCCGAGCCGCCTCTGGGCAGCATTCTCTACATGAAAGTCCTGCCCGACGACGGCGGCGACACGTGCTTCGCCAGCATGTACGCGGCCTACGACACCCTGTCGGACCGGATGAAGGCCTATCTGGAGGGGCTGTCGGCCGAGCACGACGCCAATCCGGTCTACAAGGCGATCTTCCCGGACATCGACCGCAAGTACAATTGCTCGGTCCACCCGATCGTCCGCACCCATCCAGTCAGCGGCCGCAAGAGCCTGTTCGTCAATCCGTCCTACACGAGCCGGATCATGGGCCTGTCCAAGGCCGAGAGCACCGCCATCCTGAACTTCCTCTATCAGCACGCCTCGAACCCGGACTTTCAGGTGCGCTTTCGCTGGAGGAAGAACTCGGTCGCCTTCTGGGACAACCGCTGCACCTGGCACCAGGCGATCTGGGACTACTTCCCCGATACGCGGACCGGCTACCGGGTGACGGTGGCGGGCGACAAGCCTTTCTAGCCGTTCCCTAAGCCTGTCATCCCGGACAAGCCCCGAAGGGCCGCCGATCCGGGACCGCCGGAAGCGCCGCGTTCACGCGACGGTCCCGGGTCTTCGCTTCGCTACGCCCGGGATGACAAGATGAAGTTCGCCGACTGCCGCATCCTCCTCCTCGGTGCGGCCGGCGGGATCGGGTCGGCGATCCGCGAAGGCCTCTCCGGCCGCTACGCCCTGATGCGCCTGGCCGACATCGCGCGGATGACGGCGGCCGGGGAGGGCGAGGAGACCGTCCAAGTCGATCTGCTCGACATCGACGGCCTGGCCGCCGCCATGGTCGGGATTGACTGTGTGGTGCACATGGCCGGCGTGCCGGTCGAGCCCGACGAGAACGCGTGGGCGCGAGTGCTGCCGGCCAACATCGTCGGCGTGCACAACCTGTTCGAAGCGGCGCGGCTCGCGGGCGTGAAGCGCGTGCTGTTCGCCTCGTCTCACCACGCCGCCGGCTTCCATCACCGAGATACGCCGACGGCGCAGACGATGGTCCCGCGCCCCGACAGCTACTACGGCGTCAGCAAGGTGCTCGGCGAGGCCATGGGCCGCCTCTACGCCGACAAGTTCGGCCTGCAGGTGCTGTCCCTGCGGATCGGGGCCTATCGCGACCGGCCTTCGGATCCGCGCCAACTGGCGGTCTGGATCAGTCCGCGGGACATGGTCGAGCTGGTGCGCTGCGGGATCGAGGCGCCGGATTTCAGCTATGCAACCGTCTACGGTGTTTCCGCCAATACGCGAAAATTCTGGGACAACTCGGCGGCCGCGTTCCTTGGCTACACGCCGCGCGACAATGCCGAGAACTGGGCGGAGGAGGTGCTGGCTGGCCCGCCGGAGGATCCGATCGCGGCGCGGTTCCAGGGCGGGTGGTATTGCGCGAAGGACTATGTGGAGCGGTAGGGCGGTGGCTCACCCACTTGCCCTCACTTGACCGCCGCGTGGATTACTCGCGCGTGAACCCCGCCGGAATCTCCGGATTAGCCCCCGCCTTGCCCCATAGCACGATCTCGTTCCCCCACGGGTCACGGAAGGCGTGGTTGTAGCCGTTGAACTCGGCCCAGTAGTGATCTCGCCACAGCAGCGTCGCGCCCAGTTCGGCGGCCTTGCCCAGGATACGATCGGCGCTGTCGTCGTCGCCGATCAGCACCCAGACGCGCGGCTTGCGGCCGTCGGTCGACAGGTGGCGGGGCTCTACACCTTCCGGCTCCGGATGGGGGCGGGCGTTGGCGGCCTTGAAGATGCCCAGGTGCAGGTTGCCGATCTCACTGTCGGCGCCGTCGGACTTCTTGAAAAAGCCGCCGGGCACCATGCGGTGATACTCGCCCTCCGGCCGCGCGTCGTTCTGCCAGCCGAACACCTCGGCGTAGAAAGCGCCGGCGGCGGAAGGGTCGTCGGAAGCCAGGTCGACGAAGATCAGGGTATTGGTCACGGGCGGTCCTCAAAGCCGATGGAAAGGGTCAGGTCCTTCCAGGCGTCGATGTCGGCCTGGAGGCCGGCGGCGGCGTAGCCGGCGTATTTCAGCGCGTCCTCGCCGAGCAGCAGGTGCAGGGGCGGGGCGTCTTCGTCGGCGATGGCCAGGATCGCCCGCGCCGCCTTGGCCGGGTCCCCCGGCTCGCGGCCGGCGTGGTCGGACATGATCCGCTCGGCGTCGCGGGCCAGACCGTCATAGTCGGCGATCTTGGAAGCGACGATCGTCTTGGAGCCGCCCGCGAAGTTGGTGCGCAGGCCGCCGGGGGCGACGTTGGTCACCTTGATTCCCAGCTCCGCAACCTCGGCGGCCAGGGTCTGGGTCAGCCCCTCCAGCGCCCACTTGCTGGCGCAGTAGACGCCGGTGCCGGCCCAGACCGCCAGGCCCGAGACCGAGGTGATATTGATGATCCGCCCCGCTCGGCGAGCGCGCATGCCGGGCAGCACGGCCTTCAGCATCGCCAGCGGACCTATGACATTGGCTTCGAACTGGGCGCGGACCTCGTCCAGAGAGGCTTCCTCCACAGCGCCGACCAGACCGTAGCCCGCGTTGTTGACCAGCACGTCGATCGCGCCGGCTTTTTCGGCCTCGGCGACGCCCAACTCGACCGAAGCCTCGTCGGTGACGTCCAGGAGCAGCGCCTTGCCGCCCAGCAGTTCGAAGGCGTCGGCGGCCGCGGCCTTGCGCACCGTGCCGAACACGATGTCGCCGCGAGCAATGGCCGCCAGGGCGATCTCGCGCCCCAACCCGCCGGATACGCCGGTAATCAGCCAGGTCTTGGTCATGCTCTCTTCAACTCATCAAGATTGTCATCCCGAAAGCGCGCAGCGCCGTCCGAGACCCAGGTGAACCGCACAGCGCCAGCCCAGTCTCCTGGGTCCCGGACAGCCTCTGCGAGGCTTCCGGGATGACAACGATAGGGTACGGAACAACTAGTACGGCTTGTCGCCCTTCACCCACAGCCGGTGCATGGTCCGGAAATACTTGGTGTCGTCGTAGAGCGTGCCGGTGTGCAGGGTGCAGCGGTTGTCCCACATCAACAGGTCGCCCTTGGCCCACTTGTGGCGATAGACGAACTCGTCGCCGGTCATGAACTCGACCAGTTCCTCGATCAGCGCCAAGCCCTCGGGACCAGGCTTGCCGATCACTTCGGTCACTGTGCCGGTCGAGGGCCACAGCGCCTTGCGGCCGTCGGCCGGGTGGGTGCGGATCAGCGGGTGCTCGACGTCGGGATTGGCGGCTTCCAGCTCGGGCGACAGGTTCTGCTGCTGGCCGAATTGCCGGGTAGCCATGAAGTGCTTGTAGCTGTGGTGCAGGCTCAGCGGCAGAAGTTCGGCCTGCTTCTCCGGAGGCAAGGCGTTCCACGCCGCGCAGCCGTCGGCCAGCAGGGTGTCGGAGCCCTCGTCGGGGACCTCCACCGCGTAGAGCATGGTCAGCATCACGGGTTCCGGCTTGTAGCTGTAGTCGGTGTGCCAGCCGACGCCGTCGTTGTGCGCGCCGATCGGCTGGCCGTCGACGACCCGGTTGCTGAGGATGAAGATCTTCGGATAGCCGGGCAGCGTGAACCGGGTCTGGGTGTGGTCCTCGGCCTCGCCGAACCGGCTGATGAAGCGCATCAGGTCGTCGGGCGTCATCGACTGGCCGGGCACGACGACCGCACCGTGGCGGTGGAAGGCGGCTACGACCTTGTCGATCTCGGCGTCCGGCGCGGTGGACAGGTTCAGATCGTGGATGCGGGCGCCGAAGCCAGGCTTCAGTTCCGAGATCGTCAGGTCGTCGGCGAGCGTCATGTCCACGGGCGCGGTCCTCTGGAAGCTTTATGACGGTCAACCTAGGCCCCACGCTAAGGCGCGTCTTGCCCGTACGCGCCCGACCGCTTTGCGTGCGCGTCGTGCAAAGTCGGCCGGCGCCGCAAGCTTGCGCGTCTTTTGCTCATTTCCGCCCGAGAACCCGGCGACGCCGCCCATGGTCAGGGCGGCGGCCAAGTTATCGTGCGCGCTGGAGCAAGACCGGTGGGCGCGCCCCGCCTAGCCTTCGTATCGATCTCTCGAAGGAGCGCTTGCACCATGGGCCCCACGCCCACTCCCTTACTGAACGACGCATTCTTCGACAGCCTCTCGCGCTCGATGCGCGACGTCGACGCGGCCGAGACCCTGCCGCCCGCGTGCTACACCGATGCGGATTTCTACGCCTTCGAGAAGGAGGCGCTGTTCAATCACGAGTGGCTGTGCGTGGGGCGCGTGGACTGGGTGAAGGAGCCCGGCGACTATTTCACCACCACGATCATCGGCGAGCCGATCATCGTCGCCCGCAACCGATCAAATGAGATCAAGGCGATGTCGGCCGTGTGCCAGCATCGCGCCATGCTGGTGGCCGAGGGCAGGGGCAACACTCGCGGGTTCGTCTGTCCCTATCACCACTGGGTCTATTCTCTGAACGGCGACCTGGTGAACGCCCCGGCCATGGAGCGGGCCTGCGACTTCGACAAAAAGGCCATCAAGCTGCCGACCTTCAAGGTCGAGATCTGGCTGGGCTTCATCTTCATCAATTTCGACGCAGAGGCGCCGGCCCTGGCTCCGCGCCTGACGGCCGTCGAGGCGGCGGTCGCCAACTACGATCTCTCGAACGCCGAGGGCCTAACCCCGCCGATGACCGGCCAGTTCGCCTGGAACTGGAAGGTGATGTTCGAGAACAACAACGACGGCTACCACGCCAACAAACTGCATCGCGGCCCCTTGCACGACTTCATTCCCAGCGAGCTGTGCAGCTTCCCCGAAGCGGCCGAGGGGGACGCCGGCTTCCTACGCTTCAACGGCACTCTGCATCCGGACGCCAGCTTCAATCCGACCCAGAAAGCCGTGCTGCCGGTGTTCCCTGGCCTGACCGACGAGGACCGCAACCGGGCCACCTTCGCCAATATCCCGCCGACGTTGTCGCTGGTGATGACCAGCGACATGGTCATCTACCTGATCCTGCGGCCGACCGGTCCGGAGGCCATGGAGCAGGATACCGGCATCCTGGTCGCGCCCGGCGCCACCGAGACCCCCGGCTTCGACGAGCGGCTGGAGATGATCATGACCTCGGCGGGCAAGATCATCGCCCAGGACATGCACGTCGACGAACTGGTCCAGGTGGGCCTGCGTTCGCGGTTCGCCATACGGGGCCGCTACTCCTGGCAGGAGGGGGCGCAGGTTCAGTTCAACCGCTGGCTCACGCCGCGCTACCAGAAGACCTGGGCTGTGCTGAAAGCCTCGAGAACGGAGGTCGCCGCATGAGCCGCATGCCCATCGTCTTCTTCGGTCACGGCAGTCCGATGATCGCCCTGGAGACCAATGACACCACCCAGATCTGGAAGGCGATGGGCGAGACGTTCGGCAAGCCCAAGGCCATCCTGTGCATCTCGGCCCATTGGCTGACACGAGGGGTCGGCGTCACCGCCATGACCGCCCCGCGGACCATCCACGACTTCGGAGCCTCGTTCCCGCAGGCGCTGTTTGACGTCCAGTACCCCGCGCCCGGCTCGCCGGAGCTGGCGGCGCGGGTGCGGGACCTGCTGGCCCCGCTGCCGGTGACGCTGGACCAGCAGGCCTGGGGCCTGGACCACGGGACCTGGTCGGTGCTGAGCAAGGTCTATCCCGAGGCCGACGTGCCGGTGGTCCAGCTCAGCATGGACGCGAACAAGCCGCCGGAATGGCACTTCGCACTGGCCAAGCGGCTGGCTCCCCTGCGCGACGAGGGCGTGCTGATCATCGGCACGGGCAACATCGTCCACAACCTGCCGGCCATGAACTGGGGCGAGCGCCACTGCGCGCCCTACGACTGGTCGCTGCGGTTCAACGACTACATCAAGCAGGCCATCGTCGACGACGCGCCGGAACGAGCGGTGGACTTCGCCTCGCAAGGCCAGGACGCCTCCAAGTCGGTTCCCACACCCGACCACTACTGGCCGCTGCTGTACGTGCTGGGCGCGCGCCTGCCGGGCGACGTGGCCAGCTTCGCCCCAGACCACATCGAGCACGGCTCGCTGAGCATGACGTCCGTCACGCTCGCGCCGGCGGCCTGAACCGGAGACACCAATGCCCTTCATCTGCGAACCCGGCCAGACTCGCCCCGACGTCCTTCCCGGCGCCCTGCACACCCTGAAGGCCACGCCCGCCACCGTGCACTGGGGCTATTTCGATCCGTCGATCAAGCCGGCTCTGCGCATCAAGAGCGGCGATTTGGTCAGCGCCGAGGCCGTCACCCATCACGCCGGCGACGCCCCCGACCTGATGATGGACGAGGCGGTCACCCGCATCTTCACCGAGATCCCGGAGGACGACCGCAACCCGGGCGTCCACATCATGACCGGCCCGATCTATGTCGAGGACGCCAAGCCGGGCGACGTGCTGGAGGTGCGCTACCTGCGCATGGTTCCGCGCAACAACTACGGCTCCAACCTCGCGGCCAACTGGGGCTATCTCTACAAGGAGTTCGGCGAGAAGGAGCGGGTGACGATCTACGAACTGGATCAGAACACCAACACCGCCAGCGCCCTCTACGCCTACGACTTCGAGGGCAAGTACCTGATCCCGGGTACGATCACGAACTGCCCCGAGTGCGACCGCCAACCGGCCCTGGGCGGCGTGCGGGTGGCGGCTAGGCCGCACCTGGGCACGGCGGGCGTAGCGCCGGCTGTCGACGGCCGGGTCAGCACCATCCCGCCCGGCGCGCACGGCGGCAATATCGACAACTGGCGGATCGGGGCGGGAGCGACGATGTACTACCCCGTCCAGGTCGAGGGCGGGCTGTTCTCGATCGGCGATCCGCATGTCAGCCAGGGCGACGGCGAGATCTCCGGCACCGCCATCGAAAGCTCGCTGAACGTCCTGATGCAGATCGTGCTGCGCAAGGATTTCATGGCGCCGGGACCCCTGCTGGAGACGCCGAAGTGGTGGATCGTCCATGGCTTCCACGAGGATCTCAATGTGGCCATGAAGGACGCGTCGCTGAACATGCTGACCCTCCTTTCCGACCACGTCGGCCTGTCGAAGAATGATGCCTACTCACTGATGAGCGTGGCGTCCGACTTCGGGGTCACCCAGGTGGTCGACGGCAAGCAGGGCTGCCACGTGCGCATTCCGCGCGACATCTTCCCAAAAATGAGAGGTTAGGAGACGCCGCATGAAGGCCTGGTCGTTCAGCACCGATAGCCACCCGCGCGCCGAACGGGCCGAGGCTTGGCGCGAGGCGATGAGCCGACTGGGCCTACCGATCGAGGGGCTGCCCGACGCTGAACCGGCCTCGGCCTCGGTGGTCTGCCTGACCTCGCCTCTGGGGATTGAGTTCGCCCTCGTCGAGGCCGGGGCTCAAGCGATCTCGGGACGGCTTTCCGGCCAGCCTGCGGCCGTCTGGCTGGCCGTTCTGCTGAACGGCGAGGCGACCCTGGTCACCGACGATCTGGCGGAAAGCCTGGCCGCCGGCGACATCGCCTACGGTCCGACGGGCCAATCGGCCGCCTTGCGCCTGGAGACCCGCTGCCGGTTGATGTTCGTGCGCGCGCCGCGCGTCGCCCTGGATCATCGGCTGATCACGCCCGTCAGCCTACGCGTTGGACGGCTGGAGGGCGCCACGGGCGTCGCCCACATCCTGTCGGGCCTGCTGCGCGCCACGGCGGACGGGTTGGAGGACCTGACGGTCGATCAACTCCGCCCCGTCGAACTGGCCCTGACCGAATTCCTGGCCATCTGCCTGGCCGAGGGGCGAGCGGCGGCCGACATGTTGGGCGGGGGAGCCACCGCGCCTACCGCTCACCTCCAGCGCCTGTGCCAGACCATCGAGACCTTGCTGCCCGATCCAGACCTATCGCTGCGTCGGGTCGCCGACGAGGAAGGGGTCTCACCGCGCTATGTGCAGAAGCTGTTCGCCAGCGCGGACGAGACCTTCAGTCACTATCTGCGTACGCGCCGCCTGGAGCGCTGCCGCACCGATCTGGCCAGTCCCCAGCACGCTCGGTTGTCGATCTCCGAAATCTGCTACCGCTGGGGCTTCAACGGGTCAGCCCACTTCAGCCGGGCGTTCCGCGACCAGTATGGGCAGTCGCCTAGGGAGTTCCGGCAGAGCGCCGCGGCCTAGCAAGCTGAGGCGGAGGAAGGCGCTGGCATGTCGCCTGTTCGGGGGCGCGAACGTCCGTTGCTCGCGTCGCCCCGCCAGCGGACAACTCAGCCGGGCGTGGCGGCGCCTTGGCGCACGGTGTCTATGAAGGCGCGTAAGGCCGGGCTCATCTGTCGTTGCTGAGCAAAGCAAAGGTGATGGCCCGGGAAGGGTTCGCACCAAGCCTCCAGCATCGGGACCAGCCGCCCGTTGGCAATAGCATCGCGAGCGGTGCGCTCCACCGAAAAGGCGATGCCGGCGCCGTCCATGGCGGCCTTCAACGCCATGTCCTTGCTGTTGACGATCAACGGGCCATCGACCTCGACTTCGAACCATGCGCCGTTCTCGAAGAACTCCCAGCGATAGGGCTGGGTGCGGCCCGGCCAGCGCCAACGGATGCAGTCGTGGCTTAGGAGGTCACGGGGATGAGCCGGCAGGCCGTGTTCCGCGACATAGCTTGGGGCGGCGACAGGGATCTGCCGCACCGGCGGCTCCAGAGGCACGGCGATCATGTCGCGCTCGATGACCTCGCCGATGCGGATAGCGACGTCGAAACCCGACGCCACCGTGTCGACCACCTCGTCATCGACGGTGATGTCCAGGACCACCTTGGGATAGGCGCGGCGGAATGCGGGCAGGATCGGCTGGACGTACAGGTCCGCGGCCGAGCGGAAAACGTGGACCCGCACCGTGCCCGAAGGCTGCTCTTGATATAGCCGGACTTGGCCCACAGCTTGGCTGAGTTCGGCCACGGCGGGAGCGACGCGGTGAAGCAGCGTCTCGCCCGCCTCGGTCAGAGAGACGCTACGGGTGGTGCGGTTCAGCAGGCGCACCCCGATCCGGTCCTCGAAGGCGCGTACGACTTGACTGAGCGCCGAGGGCGTGACGCCGAGGGTCTCGGCGGCTCGGGTGAAGCTGAGCGCCTGGCCCACGGCCACGAACGCGCGCAGATGGGCGAAGTCGCCGTTGCTCAGCAGTGCGCCAGTGTTCAGGGTCATTTTTTAGTCAGTCTTACAAGCTCACGCAGAATTAGCTCCATTCTGAAGTCGCAAAAGCGGGCGCACAAGACCCGCCTTACAAGGAGCATGCGATGACGAAGCATTGGTTCATCACCGGAATTTCGCGCGGTCTGGGGTTGGCGCTGGCCCGGGCCGCGTTGGCGCGGGGCGACACTGTCGTCGGCACGGTCCGTTCGGGCGCGCCGCCCATGGCGGAGGGACCGGGCGAGCTGCATATCCTGACACTGGATGTTACCGACGGCGTGGCCATCGAGCGAGTAGTCGCTGAGGCCTTCCGTCGGGCGGAAGGGCGGTTGGACGTCGTGGTCAACAATGCCGGCTACGGCCTGTTGGGCGCGCTGGAAGACGCCAGCGACGAGGAGGCCCAGCGCCTTTTCGCCACCGACGTCTTCGGACCATTCAAGGTGATACGCGCGGCCTTGCCCGGGCTGCGAGCCCAAGGCGAGGCGCGGATCCTCAACATTACTTCGATCGCGGGCCGGGCGCCGGGCGCGGGGTCGGCGCTGTACGCCGCGGCCAAGTACGCGTTGGAGGGCTTGACGGTGTCGCTGCACCAGGAGGTCGAGCCGCTAGGCATCAAGCTGACGGCCGTCGCGCCGGGAGCCTTCCGCACGGACTTTCTGTCGTCGCACTCGATCCGCCTGAGCGCCCCAAAAGCTGGGGGCTATGACGCGACGGTCGGCAGGGCCAGCCAGGCTTTCTCCTCGATGGCGGGCCAGCAGCTGGGCGATCCGGATCGCGCGGCCAATGCCTTGCTGCGCATCGTCGATGCGCCTGATCCGCCGCTGCACCTGCTGCTCGGCTCCGACGCCCTGCGACGGGCGCGCGCCAAGCTCGCGGCGGTCGAGGCGGAGATCGCGGCTTGGGAGGACCTCACGATCAGCACCGACTTCCCGGGAGCTTGAGGTGGGAGGCGGAGCTCTGGCGCCGCGGAAGCCTTCCGCTGCGCCTGTAGATCAACAGGAGACGAATTTGAGCCATGCCCAGGGCTCAGGAGCCCATCGCGCCCCTCGCAGATGGACCGCCCTGGTGGTCCTGCTGGCCGGGGCGTTTCTGCCTCCGCTAGATTTTTTCATTGTCAATGTGGCGTTGCCGTCGATCCGGGCGGACTTTCACGCCTCCGCGGCCGTGATGCAGCTGATCATCTCGGGCTATGCGACGGCCTATGCGGTGATGCTGATCACCGGGGGGCGCCTGGGAGATCTCTACGGGCGCCGGAACATCTTCCTGATCGGCATGGTGGGCTTTGCCGCCTCGTCGGCCCTATGCGGATGGGCCTCGGCCGCTCCGACCCTGATCATCGGCCGCGTCCTTCAGGGGGTGTCGGCCGCGATCATGGCGCCCCAGGCCCTGGCCTCCATCAATGCGCTCTTTCCGGAAGACGAAAAACCGAAGGCGCTAAGCCTCTATGCGGTGACCTTCGGACTGGCGTCGATGGCGGGCCTGTTTCTTGGCGGAACCCTGATCGCGCTCGATATTTTCGGGCTCGGCTGGCGGAGCATATTCCTCGTCAACTTGCCGGTGATCGCGCTCGCCGCGCCGGCGGCGTTCATCCTGGTGACGGACACACGATCGGATCGTCCCAGCAAGCTGGATATCGGTGGCGCCGTGCTGCTCGCCCTTGGTCTGTTCGCTCTGATCGCGCCTCTGATCGAAGGTCGTGAGCAGGGGTGGCCGGCGTGGGCTCTCGTGTTGCTGGCCGCGGCCGCCCCGCTCCTGGTCGCGTTCTGGCGATTTGAACGAAAGCTGGAGATCGCCGGCGGCGACCCAATTGTGGCGCCAAGCCTGCTTCAGGCTCCCGGACTCATGCGCGGGCTGCTCGCCGCCCTGTTCTTCTACGTCGTCGCGGCCTTCTGGCTGATATTCTCAATCTATCAGCAAGGAGGCCTGGGGCGGACGCCTTTCGCGGCCGGATTGGCGATCCTTCCGGCCGCCGCCGGCTTCTTTATTGGCCCGTTCTTGAGCGGGCGGGTGCTCAAGGTCTTCGGGCGATACGCGGCCGCCGCGGGAATGGGGTTGCAAGCCGCGGGGTTGTCGGCGACGGCGGTTGTGATTTCGATCGGCGCTCCCCGCGTTCTGTTCATCGCCTTGTTCATCATCGGCGTGGGGCAGGGGATCGCGCTTCCGAACCTCGTTCAGACCGTTGTCGGGGGGATCGACAGGGCGCAGTCGGGGCTGGCGTCCGGCTTGGTCAACTCGGTGTTTCAGATCAGTGGGGCGCTGGCGGCCGCTTTGATCGGCGGATTGTTCTTCTCGGTGCTCGGATCTGCGACCGATGTGGACTCCTTCGGCCATGCCTACAGCATCGCGGCCCTGGCGATCGCCGCCTGTCTTCTCATCGCCGGATGGCTATCCAGCGCCCCTGCGATCCTGCGGCAAGGCGACCGATCATGATCCGGGCGCCAGATCATTCAGACCTCTTCGCCGTGGTGGGAAGCGAGTCCATGTCACCTGCTGACAACCGGTTATCCCCCGAGCACAGAAGCAATCTCACAGGAAGATCGACAATGACCGTCACCGCTCTTCGCCTCGCGGGCAAACGCGCGCTCGTTACGGGCGCGGCCCGTGGCATAGGCGCGGCCATAGCGCGCAAGCTGGCCGAGGACGGCGCGGACGTCGCCATCACCTACGAGAAGTCCGCGGAAAAGGCCGAGGCTCTGGCCGCTGAACTTCGCTCATCAGGTCGCCAGGCCGTCGCCATACAGGCCGACGCCGCGAACGGTGACGCCGCCAAGGCGGCGGTGGAGCAGGCCGTCGCCGACTTTGGTGGCCTTGACATCCTGGTCAACAACGCCGGCGTCCTGTTCGCCGGCGCCTTCTCCGAACAGCCGCTCGAACAGATAGACCTGCAACTGAATGTCAATGTGCGTGGTGTTTTCCTGATCACCCAGGCTGCACTGAAGCATATCCCCAACGGCGGTCGCATCATCAGTATCGGCAGCAATGCGGGCCTGTCGGTCCCGTTCGCCGGCATAGCCGTCTATGCAGCCACAAAGTCCGCGTTGGAAAGCTTCACGCGGGGTCTTGCACGTGAACTGGGACCGCGGGAGATCACCGTCAATCTGGTCCGTCCCGGTCCGATCGACACTGACATGAATTCCGCCAACGGCGCCCTGGCGTCGTCTATCCTTCCAAGCCTGTCGATCGCCCGCTATGGCGAGGCGAGAGAAGTCGCTGAAGCTGTCGCCTTCCTCGCCGGGCCTGGCGCCGCCTATATAACCGGTTCGGGCATTCTTGTTGATGGCGGCATAAGCGCCTGAATTCCCGCGCGAGGGGCGGCGAGCCCATCACATGAGAGTGGCTCTTGTCGCCGGCTCGCCGGGGCTGTCGGCTCCACTCATGCCGCTCGCCGGTTCGGTTGGGCCGGCGCGATGAAGCACTCGTCCACCCAGCGTCCGATTTCGCGGCCGTGGGCGTCCAGGAGGCGTACCTGCGCGTCAGCCCCCCGAACGGTCTGGCGCGTGGCCATCCAGCGGGCGCGGTTTTCGGCCTGGTCGAAGGTCGCGAAGCTGGCCAGCGACGGTTCTCCGGCCAGGCGAAGGCCCCATTTGGCGCCGTCCTCGAAGACCTCGATGTCCCACATGTCGTCCGCTCCCATGCCCGGACGCCATGAACGTTGGCCGATCTTGGCGGTTCCGGACACCTGACCATCCGGCGGTCGTTGAGCGCCTCGCCCGTCCCATCGCAGTGCCTGAGCTTGAGCGGGGGCGAGGACAGTGGGCTGTTCAGGTTCCGGTGTCGGCGGACGTCTGTTCGACGCCAGGCCCGGCCGCATCGCCCGCCTGATCGCCGACCGGCAGCAGCAGCGTGAAGGCGGTTCCTTGCCGCCCGGACACTAGCTCGACCCTACCCCCGATCGCGTCTGCCCGACGGGCCTGGTTGCCTAGGCCGCGCCCCTCGGCCGCGGCGCTGGGGTCGAAGCCGCGACCGTTATCGGTGACGCTCACACGGACGAACCCGTCTCGGGCCTCGGTGGCAACCCTGATCTCGGTGGCGCCGGCGTGCTTGATCACGTTGGTGAAGGCTTCCTGCAGGATGCGCAGGACGTGGAGGGAGTGGCGCTGGTCCAGCCAGGTCAGCGGCGGCACGTCGCGCACCTCCCACCGCAGCTTGACGCCCGTTGTCTCGAGCCTCGGCTGGAGGCGGAAGCGCAGCGTGCCCAGCAGGAGTAGCAGGTCGGTCTCGACGGGCTCCATCGAGTCGATGGTCAGCTTGAGGTCGTCGATGCAACTCTTCAGCAGCTGGCTGATCTCGCGTTCGTCGATCTTGCCGTGCTCGACCACCCGCAGGGCGCTGACCAGCGACGAGCCCAGCCCGTCGTGCATGTCCTGCATCAGCCGCTGGCGCTCCTGGTGGAGCACTTCGCGTCGCTCGATGTCGCGCAGCTTCTGGTGGCTTTCGATTAGCTCGGCCTCGCGCGCGGCCAGTCGTTCAGCGAGCACGGCGTTCGACTGCTCCACCTCGCTCATCGCCCCGGTGTAGCGGCTGAGCATGATCTGGCAGAAGCCCATAATGAAGCCGATCTCGGTATAGATATTGAGGAACAGGGTCTCGATGTTGACCAGGTTGCTCTGGAGCAGCATGTCGTAGAGGCCGATCAGCACGCTGAGCAAAGCCCAGACGGCCAGCATGACGCCTTGCCTGGACCCAGAGCGCCAACTCGAGTGGAGGTCCAGGCTGAAGGTGACCACCGCCATCACGCCCATGACGGGATACATGATCGGCGACACGACCGTGGCGTCGAACGTGCCGGCGAAGACCGGCAGGGTCACCAGACTGAAAGCCGTGCTGACCACGATATTCACGATGGTCAGCAGCGGCTGGCGATGATGGTACAGCCGGGTCAGGAACAGGTGGACGATCAGGATCATCCACGACAGGGAATTGACCGTGATCCAGCCAAACCAGGCGTCCGAGATCGGCAGCCGGTCCGTCCACATGAAGCTGTGCATTACCCGCAGGAGCGTGACGACCGTCATGGCCGCGAACAGCAGGAGAAGGGTCTCGCGCCGTCGCTTGAGCCAGAGGATGAAGGCGAAGACGCCGGTCCCGAGGAATATCCCAGAAGCCAGGTACGGCAGCTCGATCTGGAAGAAGTTGCGCACGTAATAGGCCGCGCCTAGCTGCCGGTAGTCTCCCAGCCACAGGGTCGACAGCGCGCCGCCCATGCCGCGAACGTGACGCAGCCGGATGAGGATTTCCTTGGGCGGCGTGGTCTCGGCGGCGTCTTCCAGCGGGATCCACAACGGCCGGTTCGAGCCGTTCCACTGCCGGCAGGGTTCGGAGCGCGCGCCCGAGGACCGGGCCTCGCCGGCGTTCGCGAACTGGGTGACACGCGCTGGATCGTCAGCGAGGCTGATCGATGAGCGCCGGCCCGGGCTCCGAGGGCTACCTCATTGTCTGCCTGCGGAGAATCGCGGATCGCGCGCCCCGCGTGACCAATTGCCTCACTCCCAGTCGCGCCGGTCATCAACGCATCTCGCCGAGCCAAAGAGGGCTGGCGCTCTCCTGCGATGTCGACGAGGCAAACTTGTGATAATTGAATGGGTTATGGGCTATCCAGCGCCGGCCGAGAGGCTTGCGACGGCAGCCGGCTGCCCGCGCTCATGGTCTGGTCTTCCAAGGGCCGCAATGCTCGCCTTCCGCGCCTAACGCGCCATTAACCATGTTGGTGTTGGCATGACCGCACGTCGGGAGAAACTGTTTTGCTCGTCCATAAAGCAACGACCCATGCTGGGCCGGCCGTTCTGGCGCCCGTGCCGGTGGCTCGTCCCCGCCTGCCTTCGGCCGAAGCGGTTTTCCCCTATTTGCAGCGGATCGACGCCGCGCGTTGGTACTCCAATTTCGGCCCGCTGTTGGTTGAGTTCGAAGCGCGGCTGACCGCGCGCTTCCCCGACGGCGCCCAGGTGGTGACCGTCTCCAATGCCACCCAGGGGCTGACCCTGGCGCTCACCGCCATGGACCTGCCGGTGGGAGGCTATGTCGCCGTTCCGGCATGGACATTCGTGGCGACGGCCCATGCCGTCATCCAGGCGGGTCTTCGGCCTTGGTTTGTCGATGTCGACCTCGACACATGGATGATGACCCCCGAGGCGATCGCCGGCTTGCCGCCGGCTGTGCGGGATAGTCTCGTCGCGGTCATTCCGGTCTGCGCCTTTGGCGCTCTTGGCGATCTCGCGGCCTGGCGCCGGTTTCGCGGGGAAACGGGCGTTCCCGTGCTGCTCGACGCGGCCGCGGCGTTCGACGCCTTGTGCGACGCCGATCTGCCCGCCGTCGTCAGTCTGCAGGCCACGAAGGCGCTAGGGGTGGGCGAGGGCGGCTTTTTGGTCACCAACGATGCGGCGCTGGCCTCGCGCGTGCGTTCGCTGACCACCTTTGGTTTCCAGGGCAGTCGCGAGAGCCATGTTCCGGCGACCAACGCCAAGCTTTCCGAATACGCCGCGGCGGTAGGTTTGGCGGCGCTGGATTCCTGGGAGGTCGATCGCCTGCAATTCGCCCGCGTCGCCCAGCATCTGCGTATCAGCCTGATCGGCCGGCCCGAGGTGGCATTCCAGTCAGGCTGGGGTTCGGAGTGGGTGACGAGCGTCTGCAACATCCAGTTGCCGGAAGGATCGGCCGCCGCCGTCGCGGACTTTCTGCTGGGCGAGGGTGTGGAAACCCGTCGTTGGTGGGGGCAAGGGTGTCACGTGAACCCGGCCTTCTCGGATTGTGGCCGCGGCGATCTCAAGCATACCGACCGCTTGGGCGACTCGGTTCTGGGGCTGCCCTTCGCCCTTGATCTTGGTCTGTCGGACATCCGTCGCGTCGCCGCCGCCTTGACCCGGGCGCTAGCCGCGGTCTAGCGGTCGGGCGCGCTATGCCGGCGCCGTCGGGGCCTTCCCCGGTCCGCCACCTCGCCAGATTTTTATCGTCCGGTGAGTGTGACGATCTTGCGGTCTGTCGCCGTCGCGACGCCGAGGGTTCCTCTTGAGTGCTATTCAATTGCAACCAGTAGGTTCATTTCTACTCGTCCGGAAGAATAAGTAGAATGATTTAGAGCGAGCCACACGGTTCTGCATTACGATGAACTGATGCTGACGCAGACAGCTATAATGTGTCGTTTCTGATGGCGTTATAGGGCATTAGACGGTTGTCTATGGCAGAATGTGCCAAGTAATCGATAAAATTACCGTAGATTTGACGACCTAACATTGCCGCATATGTCGGAATGTTTGATTCAACGTTGCGAGACCATCGCGCAAAAGTTGCAGAATAAGCTCTCGGAAAACGGTGAAATCCGAGCTTTTCATTTGTCAAAATTCGGCCTTAGTATGTCTGGACGTCTTTGGGTTGTACCCGGGGGAGCGATCAGGCGATGGCCGAGGGGTTGGAGGAGACGACGCGTGATTTGATCGGCTGGACCCAAGAGGTTCTGCCAGGTCGAACCGTCGTCGCTCGGTCCCTGAGCGATCGCGAGTGCGGTGAGGGGGTCGACCTGCGGCTGGTCGGACTGGCGCCGCGCGCGGCGCCTCGAGCCGCATCTCCGCCTTTGACGCTGGTCGCTGACTATCTGCTCACCGTGCGGGCCGGCGATCCGTTCGTCGAGCAGACGAGCGCCATGGCGCTGCTGTTCGCGGCCATGGAGCGGGACGAGGCCGAGGTGGTCGCGGATCGTGACGCATTGAAACTCTGCGGCGAGCTGGACCTGCCGCCGGGGCTGGGCTTCGTACTGCGGGCCACCGTTTCGACGGCGCGCCGCCACGCGGCGGCCCGCGCCGCCCTGGTTCGTTTTCCCCTCACGATCGACGCCGGCGAATTGGGCGTTCTGCAAGGCTCCGTCCTGGGGCCGGGGGATACGCCGGTCGCCGGCGCCGTGGTGCGCGTCGAGGGTGTGGACCGCACCGCGGAGACCGACGCGTTCGGCCGTTTTCGCCTTCACGGTCCCGTCGGCAGCAAGACCAAGCCCATCCGCCTCAACGTTCGCGCCCGCGGGGTCGAGATCGACAGCGAGGTGAAGTCCGGAAGCCCTGTGATCCTTCGTCTACCGCTGGAGATTTGACATGCCGTCCTATTTGAGCCCCGGCGTCTACGTCGAGGAAATCGACTCTGGAACCCGCCCGATCGAGGCGGTGGGAACCTCGACCGCCGGGTTCGTCGGCGCCGCGCCCAACCCCGACGCCTTCGTCGACGAAGCGATCGCGATCAACAATTGGAGCGAGTTCCGGCGACGTTACGTGCGCGACGGCGACAAGGGCACCGATCTGGCCAACGCGGTCTACGGCTTCTTCCTGAATGGCGGCTCGCGCTGCTACGTCGTCAACACCAAGGCCGACGGCGCTATCGCGGGGAAGGGACGGGGCCTGGACGCCCTGGCGGCGATCGACGAGATCGCCATCATCGCCGCGCCGGGGCGCACTGACCCAGCCTCGCACGGCGCCCTTCTCGACGCGGCGGAGTCGCTGAAGGACCGGGTCGCGATCCTGGACGGGCCTCCCCGTGTCGACGACGTCGAGGTGCTGACCCGTGCGGCCGACGGCGGAGCCGCGCCGCCCGCGCCGGCGGCCGGCGACGCGGGCGGGGCCGCCAAGCCCAAGGGCCAGAAGGCCGGTCTGCGCGCCCGTGATTCAGACGGCGGCTACGGCGCCTACTACTTCCCGTGGCTGAAAGGACGCGACGCCGTCGATCCGGACGCCCTGGCTCAGATTCCGCCGTCGGGCCACATGGCCGGCATCTACGCCCGCACCGACAGCGAGCGCGGCGTGCACAAGGCGCCGGCCAACGTCACCATCCGCGGCGCCGAAGGGCTGACCCAGATGCTGTCGCGGGCCGAGCAGGACGTGCTCAACCCTGTCGGCGTCAACTGCATCCGCTTCTTCACCCGCTAAGGCGTTCGGGTCTGGGGCGCGCGAACCTTAGCGCCCAGCGCCAGCAACTGGCGCTATCTGAATGTCCGCCGGCTGTTCAACATGATCGAGGAGTCGATCGCCATCAGCACCCGCTGGGTGGTGTTTGAACCCAACGCCGGTCCGCTGTGGAAGGATATCCAGCGCGACGTCGGCGCCTTCCTGACCTTGCTGTGGCGCCAGGGCGCCCTGGCCGGAGCGCGGCCCGAGGACGCGTTCTTCGTCAAGTGCGACGCCGAAACCAACCCGCCCGAGGTGGTCGACGCCGGCCAGGTGGTGGTCGTCATCGGCATAGCGCCGGTGAAGCCCGCCGAATTCGTCATCTTCCGCATCGGCCAGACGGCGGTCGGATCCGCCGTCGAGACCGCCTGACCCCCAACCTGAAGAGGACCCGTCATGGCCACCAAGCCCGAAGAAGCAGCGGCGGCGCCCAAGGTCGGCGCTCTGCCCGATGTCTATCGCAACTACAACTTCATGCTGTCGTCCCGCGAGATGGGCGATGTCCGGTTCACCGAGTGCTTCGGCCTGGGCGTTCGGATCCATCCGATCCGCTATCGCGAATCCGGCAGCGGCCAGATCGTCCGGACCCTGCCGGGCCCGATCGAATATGCCGAGGTCACCCTGCGCTACGGCCTGACCAAGACCCCGGCCCTGTGGGACTGGCTCAAGGAGGTCCTGGCTGGGGGCACGCCCCGCCGGAACATCTCCATCGCGATGATGGACGTGAAGGGCACGGCCGAGGTCCTGCGCTGGAACCTCGACAACGCCTGGCCTTGCGAATGGAGCGGCGTGTCGTTCGACGCCCTCGGCCGCGAAGTGGCGATCGAGGAATTGAAGCTGTCCTTCGACACCCTGACCCGAGCTTAAGCCATGGTCCTTCGCCAACTGCTTTCGGGTTGGCTGATCGCCATGGCCGCGCTGGCCCGCTCGGTGGCCCTGGCCCTGGAGCGCGCCTCCGAGGACCGATCCGCGCCGGCGCCGGACCCGGTCATGGACGCCCTGGCCGAGCGATATCCAGGCGCGCCGGCCCATTGGCTGGCGCATGTGGCCGAGCGGACCGCCCAACTGGCCGAGGCGGGCCACGCGCCGTTGTCGCTGAACAGCGATCCGAGCGCCTGGCCGCCGATGGGCGTCGATGGCCGGTTGTCTCGGCCGCTGGGTCTTGAGGCGGGGTCCTTGGCGGATCGGCAACCGGATCCGCCCAGGCGAGGACGCCAACCCCCGCAGCGTCAAGAGGCGGATGTTCCGACGCTGGCCGCCTTGCGGGACCGTCCATCGGAAGTTTGGCGTCGATCCGACCAGGAGCGCCCGCGCAGGCCGCGACCGGTGTTCGCGCCTGTTCCGGACAGCGCGCCGCCCGCTGAGCGGCCCGGCCGCGCGACGTTCGCGCCCGAGGTCGTCCGCCGCCCGCGCTCGCCGTTGAGTTTCGCCCCGTTGCCGTCTCCGTCCGCCACGGCCGACATTGCGTCGAACCCTGCCGTACCGATGTCCGAGGCACGGGCCTCCACGGCGCCGGCGTCGGAGACGGCCTGGTCTGAGCCGCCGGCGCCGCCTGCCGGGCGGCTGGAGCTGGCGAACGGGCCGCTGGAGGTGCGGAAGCCACGGGCAAATCCGCCGACCGACGGCTTCTCCGCCATGCCGCCTCGTTCGAACGACGTTCAGGAGATGCCCTCGGAGCCCCACTTCGATCGGGCCGCGACGACGCCCGCGCGTCGTCAAAGAGCCTGGTTCTTTGCAAAGCTCGCCGCTCCACGTCACGAGTCTCATCTCGATCTTTCGCCCCCCCGGGGCCATCGCGCGAGCCGCCAACCGGCGGCCGCCCCGGGCGAGGTCGGGTTTGAAACCCCGCCGGCGTCCCGCGAGGCCTTTCGGTATTCGGCGACGCCTCAGCGGGCGGTCGCGCCGGAACCGATCTTGCGGGCCCTGACGCCGCTGATCTTGCGACGGCCGATCTTCCAGGCGGTCGCCGCCTTGCGACCAAGACGCCGTTCGCGCGGCCGCTTTCAGGCGTCCGTGGGCGCGGAGACGAGAGCGGCGCCGGTGGTCCATTCGCCGCCGCCCGAGCCTGGGCTGAACCCCCGCGGGCCGCCTGCCACACGCCATCGCGCGGCGCGCCCAGACCACGTCGCGCCGACCTTCGCGCCCGTCGAACCAAACGCGACGCCGATCTCGGCCGAGGACAACAAGCGCCATCCCGCCGGCGTGACGGCGGACCGTCGCCCCGCGAGCGGGCCCGCGCCGACGCATGACCTGCGTCTCCGGGACGAGCGGTCGACCTTCGCGGGGCCTCACGTCCCTCGGTCGCGAGCCAGGTCTGCACACTTCGCGGAGTCTGCTTGGGACGACCGTTGGCCGGGGCTGCCGCCGCCTAACGTCACCTCGCCGCCCGGTGTCGGGGTCGCGCCTCCGCGGTGGGAACAGTTGGCCCATGAGCAGGAGGAGGGCCGATGGAGCGTGTAGCCTTTCTTCTGGAGCGCACCGGCGAGCGGCTTTCGTGCCTCCTCAATCCGGAAAGCCTCGAGGCCCGGCGCACGGCCGGCTTGCGGACGCGACTGGCGGGTGGCGGCTTCCTGACCGGTGTGGCGCGGTCCGAGGATCCGCTGATCGCCACGGGGGGCGGCGTTACTGAATACGATCTGAACCTGCTGTTCGATGTCGAGATCGCCCGGGAAGGCCGACCGTCCACCATCACGGAGGACGGCCAGGGGCCGGCCGCCGATGACGACGTGCGCGCCTTGACCCGCCCCCTTTGGGACCTGACCGAGAACGCCGTCACCACGGATGGCTTTTCGGCTCCGCCGACCGTGCGGTTCATCTGGGGCAAGTCCTGGAACATCCCCGGTGTCGTCCTGCACGTGTCGGAGCGCCTGGAGCGCTTCAACGCCGACGGCGCGCCTCGCCGGTCCTGGCTCAGCCTGCGCCTGCGTCGGGTCGAGGATTCCGAACCTCGACCCGCGCCCGCCAGGCCAGTGACGCCGCAATTCGAAGCGCCGTTCGATCTGGAGGGCGGCTCTATCGATCAGTTCCCGGCCGTCGACATGCCGGTCGATAACGAGGGCCTGCCGCTGAAGCGCCTCGATCTCATCGCCGACGACGCCTACGGCGAGCCCGGCTTGTGGGCGGATATCGCCACCTTCAACGACGTCGATGACCCCCTGAACATTCCGGAAGGCACATCGATCGTGCTGCCGTCTCTGTCGATCCTGCTGGAGGGGCGAGCATGACATCGATCTTCGCCAACCGCCCGTTGCGGGTCCGCTTCGATGGCGCGGCTCTGGATCCCGCCCTAGGCCGCCACGCCGTCTCGGCCTTCGTGCGTCAGGCGCTCAATGCGCCGGCCATGGCCGAGCTGGTCCTGGCCGAGCCGCCAAAGGACGCTCTGGCCGCCCTTCGCCTCGGTGCGGCTTTTGCCTTTGCGGTCGAGGGCTCCGGCGACCTGTTCGAAGGCGAGATGACCGCCATCGAGTATCAGCACGACGCCGAGCAGGGCCGGATCGTGAGGCTGAGGGCGTTGGACAAGCTGCATCGGGCGCGGCTGCGTCAGCAGGCCAGGGTGCTGACCGATATGACGGTGGCCGATCTGGCGGGCCAGATAGCCGGCGACCTGGGTCTGGGCTTCCAGAGCTCCGAGCATCCGCCCACCCGCGCCCTGATCATCCAGCATGACCAGAACGACTTCGACCTGGTCGTCGACCTGGCGCGCGACGCGGGCCTGTATCTGGTGGTGGACGGCGGCGATCTTCGTCTCGTCAGTCTGGCCGGGGACGGTGATCCGGTCCAGCTGCGGATGCGGCGGGAGATCATCGAGGCGCGCGCCGCGGCCGGCGCGGACTCGCTGCGGCCCTGGACCAGCGCCCAGTCGTGGGACCCCTCCCGGGCGGTGGCGGCCAACGCCCGGGCGGGTTTGGCCCGGCAGGACGCCGAAGAACTGCGCGACGGCGGGCTGACGGCGTTCCCGGACCTTGGCGGCCGCACCTTGTTCAACCGCCTGGCCGCCGACGCCGCCGAGGCCGAGAGCTTGGCCCAGGCCGATCTCGACCGGGCGGTGGCGCGAGCGGTGTTGCTGGACGCGGTGGTGGAGGGCGACACGCGGCTGCGCCCAGGTCGGCCCGTGACGCTGGAAGGCGTCGGCGATCTCGTCGATGGCCGATGCGTGGTGACACGGGCCCTGCACCGGTTCGAGGAGGGACGGGGCTATGTGGTCGAAATCTCCAACGAGCCGCCGGCCCGGCCGGATCGCGCCCGTGCGCCGGCCTTCACCCTCGGCCGGGTGACCGACGCCGACGACCCCGATGGTCTGGCGCGGGTGCGGGCCCGCTTGCCGGTGCTGGGCGATGTCGAGACGGGCTGGATGTCCGTCCTCCTGCTGGGGGCCGGCGCGGAGAAGGGCGTGGCCATCCTGCCTGAGCCGGATGACGACGTGCTGGTGCTGTTCCCGGACGGCGATCCCGCGCGCGGCGTGGTCCTGGGCGGGCTGTACGGCGAGCGCGCCGCGCCGGGGCCGCGCGGCGCCGGACCAGCCGGGGCCCGGGCTTTCACCGTGCGGACGCCCGGCGGCCAGGTGCTGACCCTGGACAGCGTCGACGCCCTGGCGCGGCTGGAGACCCGCGCGGGCGGGCTGTTCGAGTTCGGCCCCAACGGCTCGCGCCTGAAGGCCAGTGGCGATCTGGTCATCGAGGCTCCGGGCCGTCGCCTGACGATCCGCGCCGCCTCCGTCGCGTTCGAGGAGGGGTGAGCATGCTGTGGTTGACCCAGGACGCGACGCTGGTCTGCGATCATGGCGGCCGGGTGGGCATCGCCCCGACCCAGACGCTGGTGCGCATCAAGAACCGGCTGGCGCTGGTGAACCCCAATCCGCAGTCGCGGCCCATCGCGGCCTGCCCGAACGCCAACCCGGTCATCGGGCTGAAGCCCTGCTTGACCACGCTGGTGGTCAAGCAGGGCTACTCGACATTCGTCACCATCGGCGGCCGCGCGGTGTGCCTGGACACGGTGACTGGGCTTACCGACGGGTCGCCGCCGGGCACGGTCAATTATCGCGTGGTCGATCCTGGCCAGCGCCTCGTGGCCGCCGGGAGTTGAGCATGAAAAGCGTTCGGGGCATTCGGTTCGAAGGGGCGGAGCTGGGCGGGGTGGTCTCCGAGCTGCGGCGACCGGCGGGCCTGATCCTGTCGCCGGCCGGGCGACTGGCGGATGTCAGCGGCTCCGACGCCGTGCGCCAGGCGATCATCCTGCTGCTGACCACCATCCCGGGCGAACGCGTCATGCGGCCGAGCTACGGCTGCCCGCTGCATCGGCTGATGTTCGCGCCCAACGACGCCACGACGGCGGGCCTGGCCATCCACTATGTGCGCCAGTCGCTGAAGCGCTGGGAGCCCAGGATCGAGATCATGCGGCTGGACGCCGGGGTCGATCCGGCCGCGCCCAGCCAACTGAACGTGTCGCTGGACTACCGGGTGCGCAACAGCAACCAGCCGGGGCAGCTGCAGTTCGGCCTCGACCTGCGCGGGGAGGCCGCCTGATGCCCTTGCCCACGCCCAAGCTGGACGACCGCACGTTCGCCGAACTGATGGCCGACGCCATCAAGGTGATTGACCGCTCGTGCCCCGAATGGACCGATCGCAATCCCAGCGATCCGGGCATCACCCTGCTGGAGACCTTCGCCTACCTGACGGACACCATGCTGTACCGGCTCAATCGCGTGCCGGAGAAGCTGTATGTCAGCCTTCTGAACCTGGTCGGCGCCCAGATCCGGCCGCCGGCGGCCGCGGCGGCGACCCTGACCTTCACGCGCACCGAGGGCAACGCGCGGATTACCATCCCGGCCGGGACTCGCATCGCCACCAGCGACGGGTCGGTGACCTTCGTGGTCACCCAAGCCGCGGTCCTCGCGGCCGACCAGAAGAGCGTCACGGCGCCGGCGCTTCATTGCGACATCATCGAGGCGGAGTCGGTCGGCGCCGGGACGGGTGCGCCCGGTCAGAGCGTGCAGGTGCGCAAGCCTCCGATCATCGCGCCTTCTGGCGACGGGCTTGACCTGATCGTCGGCGTCGAGGCTGACAGCGCGGAACTGGCCGACGGCGCCGTGTCCCGCACGCTGGGAGACAAAAGCTATCGGATCTGGCGCGAGGTGGTCAGCTTCGCCGACGCCGCTCCGACCGACTGCGTCTATCGAGTGGATCGGGCCGCGGGTCGGATCCAGTTCGCGCCGGCCCTCGCGGGTGAAGGTTCCACGCCGTTGTCGGCCGTGCCCGCTCTGGGGCGCGATATCCGGGTCTGGTACCGCGTCGGCGGCGGGCGGGCGGGCAATGTCGCGCCCGGCGTTCTCACCGTGTTCAAGACACCAATTTCCGGTCTGGCCGTGACCAACGCCGCGCGCGCCGCAGGCGGCGCGGATGCGGAGAGCGTGCAGGCGGCGATGCGCCGAGGGCCGCTGGAGCTGACCTCGATGCGCTGCGCGGTCACCGCGCGCGATTTCGAGCGGGTGGCGCTCAGCGTCGGCGCGGTGGCGCGCGCAAAGGCCTACGCCCAGTCGCAGGTCTGGGCTCACGCCGCGCCCGGCGTGGTCGAGATCCTGCTGGTGCCCGCGGTCGACCCGGAAAAGCTGCCGGACGCGGGGGTCACGGCCCAGGCGGTGGTCGAGCGGCGGAGCGAGGAACTGCGGGCGCGGGTCCAAAAGGCCGTCGACCAGCGCCGGCCGCTGGGCGTGCAGACCTCGGTGGGCTGGGCCCGTGTCCGGCCGGTGTCGGTGGCGGCGCGCGTCGTGGTCAGCCGCGAGGAGGACGCCCCGGCGGTGGAGGCGCGGCTTCGCGTTCGGCTGAACAAGCTGTTCTCACCGCTGCGCGACGAACCGTTCGGCCAAGTGCTGCGCGCATCCGATGTCTACGAGGCCATGCTGGCTGATCCGAGCGTGCGCTATGCCGACCAACTGCGCCTGACCATCGGCGAGGCGCCTGACCGGGACGTGTCCGACCTGCAGCGCGATCCTCATCAGGCCCGCACGTGGTTCGCCGCCACCAACCAGGGCCTGCATCGCAGCCTCGACGACGGCAACACTTGGTCGGTCGTGTTCAAGGCCGACGGCGACCGGCCGCTGTTCGTGCGCCGCCACCGCGAGCGGCCAGGCCTGATGGCGCTGGGCGTGGTGCGCAAGGCCGGCGGGGCGATCCACGTGTCGCGCGACTGCGGCGAAACCTGGAAGACCGAGGCGGCGGTGTTCAACAGCGAGGTGTCCGACGCCGACTGGGTGGACCGGGAAGGCTCGCCGTTGTTGCTGATCGCCACGGGGGAGGGACTTCGCCAACTCAAGCCGTTCGGCGACGCCGGGCCGGCCCCAGTGGTTGTGGACAAGGCGCGCGACACCAAGGGCTTCTACGCCGTGACGACGTCGGTGTCGTCCGCCGGCGTGGTCCAGGTGGCGGTGGCGGCGCGGGTGAAGGGCGGGGTCTATCTGTCGGCCCTCGGCGGCGTGTCCGAAAGCTTCCATCCGATCGGCCTGTCCGGTCAGGACATCCGCAGCCTGACGGTGCAGCGCTTCAACGCCCGCGACTTCCTCTGGGCGGCGGCGGCGGCCGAGGCCGGCCAGCAAGGCTCCGGCGCCTTCCGCGTGGAGTTGCGCTCGGGCGGAGCCGACGATCCGGAAGGTTTCAAGCCGTTCAATGTTGGCTGGCAGGGCGGGTCCTGCGAGGGCTTGGCCTTCGCCGACCAATGGGTGTTCGCGGGCTCCAATCGGGGCGGCGTGCTGGCGCTGGACACCACCGCGGCCGCCCCGGCCTGGCGGGCAGCCCCGCTCGACGCCGGCTTGCCGATCCGCGACACCGAGCGGTTGCTGCACGTGGTGTCCTGCGTGGCGGCGGCTCCAGTGGCGGGCGCCGCGCCGATGGTGTTCGCGGGCGGGCCCATGGGCGTCTATCGCAGTTTGGACGGCGCCCAGCATTTCGCCACGACCTCGGCGACGGTTTTCACCGACCGCATCCCCTTGCCGCCCAACTGGCTCTATTGCGCCGACCAGCACCGGCTTTCGGTGGTGATCGACGACGATACGGGGGGCTGACGATGAACCGCGCTCGCATCGCTCGCCTGCTGCCCGAGATCTACCAGTCCGCGATCACGCCGGGAAAGCCGCTGGCCGCGACACTGGAGGTGATGGAGATGCTCCAGGCGCCGGCCGAGAACGCGCTGTCGACCCTCGACGCTCACGTCGATCCCCTGCGCGCGCCGCCCAACTTCGCCCTCATGTTGGCGCGCTGGCTGGACCTGGATCGTTATCTGGACTGGACCGGAGGGCGTCCGGGCGAGGGCGCGCCGCGCTACGCCGCGGGGTTGGTGCGACTGAGGCTCCTTTGCCTGGAGGCCGCCGAGCTGGCGCGCTGGCGCGGAACGCGGCGAACCCTCGAACGCATCCTGACCGTCGCGACCGGCGTATCCGGCTACGCGGTGGAAGAGAACCCGCCGGGGCCCAAGGGGGCCGTCCGATGCTTCCACCTGCGTGTCGTCGCGCCGGCGGCGGCGCAGCCCCTGGCCGACCTGGTCCGTCGCATCGTCGACGAAGAGCGCCCGGCCTACACGACCTACGAAATCGAGTTTTCCGCAGCCTGATCGCGAGCACGAGGACGAACGCCCATGCCGAGTTTCGAGATTCCCGACGGCCCCACCACCGTGGCCCTGAAGACGGAGGCCGGGTTCCACAAGGGGAACGCGGTGTTCAACGTCACCAACAAGACCGGGGAGGGGCTGACGGGCCGGTTCAGCGTGCAGGTCCAGGGCAACGGCAAGGCCGAATGGTACCAGGTCCAGGGCGAGCCCGAGAGGCCGGTGGCGGCGGGCGAGACCCAGACGGTCACGGTGGTGGCGAAGATCCCCGCCGCAACGCCGGCCGGAGAGCATCGGATCAAGTTCCGCGCCACGAACGTCAATGACCCCGACAACGACAGCACGGAAAGCGCCGTGGCGACGGTCAAGATCCCGGCCGTCGTCAAGCCGCCGGTGAAGAAGAAGCCGTTCCCCTGGTGGATCATCGCGGTGGCCGCCGGCGTGCTGGTGCTGGTGATCGGCGTGATCATCGCCGTGGTCGTCATGGGCGGTGGTCCGAAGGTCCCCAAGGTGATCGGGCTGGACTATCCCGCCGCCGTCGCCGCCCTAAAGGAGAAGGGCTACACGGCCGTGTCGGAAGTCCGGGAGGCGGCGCCCGACCAGCCTCAGGGCAAGGTGTTCCGGCAGGACCCCGCAGCGGGCAAGAAGGCCGATCCGAAGACGGCCCAGATCACGCTGACGGTCGCCGGCGTGCCGACGGTCGCCGTCCCTACCGTGACCGGAATGGATTATCCGACCGCCGTCGCGGCTCTGGAAAAGAGCGGCTTCAAGGTCGGGCCGGCGATCGAGGAAGTCTCCAGCGAGCAAAGCCCGGGGCTGGTGTTCAAGCAGGACCCGGCGGGCGACGTCCAGGCCGACCCCAAGGCGGCGGAGGTCAAGCTGACCGTCGCCGTCGGCGAGACGGTGCTGGTGCCCGACATCACCGGCAGGCCGGTCGTCGCCGCCCAGGCGTTGCTCGAGGATCGCGGGTTCACAGTCTCCGCCTCCACCGGAAAGCCGTCGGGTCTGAAGCCGGACGCCGTCGCACTTCAGGAGCCGGCCGGTGACACCAAGGCTCCCAAGGGCAGCGGCGTGAAGCTGACGATCGATCCCGGCGTGGCCACGCCCACGGTGACGCAACTTGATGGGATCGCGGGCATCCAGGCTCTCAGGAACGTCGGTCTGGACGTCGGAACGATCGGATCGACCTGCAACGGCGTGCCCAACAGGATCGTCAGTCAAAGCGTCGATCCGACGGTTCGGGTCGCCTTGGGTACGCGCGTGAACATCACGATCGCCAGCCCGACGGCCGGGAACAGGTTCTGCGACCTGAGGATCGACAGGGCGGTGATGGACCTGAAGGCCGCCCAGTTGCCAGCCAACACGAAGCTTCCGACCGCGAAGCTTCCCACCTCGAAGGCGCCCGCCTCGAAGTTCGCCGTACCGTAGTCACCGCGCAAGGCGTCGCGAGCGTGCGGCTCGCGACGCCTTCGAAAGCAAGGATGCCGAGCGCAAGGATCAGGACATGCCGAGTTTTGAAATTCCGGACGGACCGACGACCGTTGCTTTGAAAACCGAGGGCGGCTTCCATACCGGGACCGCCGCCTTCGGCGTCACCAACAAGGCGGGCGAGGGGCTGACCGCCCGGTTCAGCGTCCAGGTCCAAGGCGAGGCCAAGCCTGAGTGGTACCAGGTCAAGGGGGAAGCGGAGCGTCCGGTCGCGGCGGGTGAAAATCAGACGGTGACCGTGATCGCCAAGATTCCGGCCGCGGCGCCGCCAGGCCAGCACCGGATCAAGCTGCGGGCGATCAACGTCAATGATCCCGACAACGACACGACCGACAGCGCGGCGGTGACGGTCGCCATTCCAGCCGCGCCCCCTCCGCCGCCGGTCATCGGAAAGCCGTTCCCCTGGTGGATCATCGCGGTGGCCGCCGGCGTGCTGGTGCTGGTGATCGGCGTGATCATCGCCGTCGTGGTGATCGGCGGCGGGTCCAAGGTTCCGAACGTGGTGGGCCAGCCCTATGTCGAGGCCGCCAAGGCGTTGGACAAGGCCGGCTACAAGACGGTCAAGCGGGCCGACAAGGAGACCGGCGAAAAGCCGCCCGAAACCGTGCTCGATCAAAGTCCCGCGGCGGGCGCCAAGACCAAGAAGACCGAGATCATCCTGCTGACGGTCGCCGCGCCCTTGCCCGTCGTCGTGCCGGACGAGCCCAAGGAAGAACCCCCGATCGTGGAACCGGCCGAGGCCAATTGCGACCCGGCGGTGGGCACGTGCATCGACGGCTTCGTCTGGCGTGGAGCGTGGCCCAACGATCGGGTCTGCGTGACGCCGGAATCCCGCTACCTGGCTTCGGTGGAAAACAGCCAGGCCAACTCGCGTCGCAGCCCGACGGGCGGCCCGTGGGGGCCGGACACTTGCCTGATGGGCTATGTCTGGCGCGACGGCTACGTGGGCGACCACGTCTGCGTCACCGGCGAACGGCGCACGGTCGTGGCGCAAGAGAATGCGGCCGGGCCATCCCGCTACCGGGCCTGCCGACCCGAGCGGACCATCCCGCGGCCGACCACCCGTCCGAAGATCGTCTTGCCGACGCGCTAGCCGTCCAAAAATCTCGGGATCCGCCGGTCGGCGGGTCCCGCATGGAGTATAGGTTCATGGAGCGGATCTTTTCGTTGGAGGGCGTTCTTGGAGCGCTGGCGTTCGGCGTGGCCGGCGCGCTGGTCGCCCTGATCGTCCGGCTGGCCAAGGGCGACGGTTCGGCGTCCCTGTGGCGGGTGCTCGAAACCTTCCTCACCGCCACGTTCGGCGCTTTCCTGGCGCGTACCTTCATCAGCATCATGCTGAGCATCGGCGGAGACTCGGACGCGGCGGTCACGGTGACCAGCCTGTTGTTCTTCATCTGGCCGGGGGTCGTGAACCTGGTTTCCCTGGGCTTCGGTCACCCGGTGATCGGCGTGGACGCCCTGTTGTGGATCGCGCTGGTCGTCGGCGGCCTGGTGGGCCTGTTCGATGGTCTTTGGGCCACGCACAAATGGGCCGGCGTGGGTGTTCCCGCCTTCCTGCTGGACGTCACCTGGGGCTTGGGCGGCAACACCAATGGCGTCCTGATGCACCTGATCAACTTCGCCTGGGGCGATCATGGCGACGGCCCCGACGAGAACCGCCGCGACGCCCACCGTTACAGGCGGGGCTTCGCGGTGCGGTCGGGCTTCGCCTTCACCCAGGGCGCGGTCATGAGCAGCATGGACACCTGGGGGCCGACGACGGACCTGTTCAAGCACGAGACAATCCACATCTGGCAGAACCGGGTGCTGGGGCCGTTCTTCTGGTTCTCCTATGTCGGCTGGATGGTGCTGACCATCATCCCGGCCCTGATCGCCGGCCTGATCGATTCCAGCCGCCGGATCGGCGACGCAGTCACCTGGTGGACGTATTTCGACAACCCCTGGGAGGTTATGGCCTACGGCATCGCCAATCCGCAGGATCGGACCGGGCAGCAGTTCCTGGATGGCAGCGGTACGGTGACGGGATGGGTCTGCTGGCCTTGGCCGCTGGCGATCGTCCTGTCGGCCGTCGGCATCGTGGGCCTGGGAGCCGCGTTCGTGGCCATCATGATAGCCGGCTACGGTTGAGGCGGCGCGCCGATGAAGGTCGTCATCATCATCCTGATCTTGATCGTGATCGGTTTCGCCGTGGCGATCGGCGTGGCCGTCTATCGCGCCACGACGCCGCCCCCACCGCCGTCGGCGCACGGGCCGCCCACCGACAGCGAGGGCAATATCGATGAGGACGCGCTCGCTGACTGGAAGCCTCCGTCCCTAGCGGACGCGATGGCGAAGCTGTCGCGACCCTTCGCGCCCAAGGTCTTCAAGAAGGCCATGGACGTCACGGTGCAGAAAGACTCCGAGGAGGACGGGGCCAAGTCCGAGATCGTGCAGGTCCCTCCCGCGGACAAGGACATGCGCATTGCTCGCCTTCGGCTGATCATGGGGCAAGGGGCGATCGCCACCTACACCGCCCCGATCCCGGGAGAAGGTCAGAAGTCTCCGCAGCACGTGTGCCTGTGCTTCGAGGGTACGTTGCTGGACGCGGACGAAGTCGAGGCCTGCGGCAAGCCCTGGCTCGATGCGCGTCCGGCCGGGGACGACAAGGTCCGCTGCCGCGAGAAGGATGACGACGTTTCGGCCGTGATCTACCGGTCCGGCGGGGTGATCGAGGTCACGCCTTTGGGAGACCAGCAGGTCAAGCTGACGGTTCGGTGAGCCGCTTGGAAGGCTAGATCCGGACGGTGCGAAGCGCCGAGATGGTCGCCAGGATCGACCCGATCAGCAGGAACAGCAGCCAGATCGCGCCGACGATCGCGATGATGAGGGCGCCGATCGCGTCTGTGATGCTCGCCAGGAATCCGGGCGGGAAGTCGATCAGAAAAGCCACGAGCAGGGTCGCGCCCAGCGAGACCGCGGTCAGGATCACGATGCCCTTGTTCTGCAGGAAGCTCTGGTGCGCCAGGATCAGCAGGATGCAGAAGGCGATCTTCAAGAGCAGGATCAGGCCCAGGGTGGCCGTCGCCGCCCCCGTTGGAAAGTCGGCGAAGGCGGCGAAGTAGGCGATCGTGCCGAACGGGATCGCCACCAGCAGGGTGATCATCAAGATCAGCAGTCCCAGGGCCGCCAGGGCCATGACGATCGCTCCGAGGAAGCCGAAGAAGGCGATGACCAGCGTGACGATGCCCTGCACCCGACCGACCACGCTGCGCGACAGCAGGATGCCCAGGCCCATCAGGATGACGGTGTAGAGCAGCAAGCCGTCGAGCAATGGCAGGTAGCGAATGCCCAGCCCCGGCGTCGACGCCTCGAAGCCGGCCTGGTGGACGGCGTCGATAATGAAAGCCGAGGCGCATTCGATCAGCAGGGCGATGAGAAGGACAAAGCCCGCCAACCAGAAGAACGGCGCACGCAAACGGTCCATGGCTCGCCTCGCTTTGTGAGCCGAGTTTGCCCAATCTCGACTATCGCGACAAGGCAAACATAAATCCCTCAAGGGTTGCGATCGTGGTCGCTGTCTTTCTGACGCGCCAGGGCGCGTTCGAGCGCGCGCTGATTGTAGTCTCCGCCTGCGTGGCCCGGCGTATCGACACGCCAGAAGCCGAACATGTTCAGGCCATAGGCGGGCTCGAACGGCGCTTCGTCGGGTCGCAGGATGACGCTTTGCAGGCTGTCGAGAACCCGCACGTCATTCGCCGACAGCCTGACGGCAAGAACGGCGTGGCCGGTGGGCGGCGTGGTCGTCAGGGTCACGCCGATAACCAGGTAGATGTCGGCCTCCGAATAACCCAGACGGTTTAGACCCCAGCGTTTGGCCAAGGCGATGTCCTCGCAATCGCCGCCGATCACCAGGGTGTTGACCGGCGTGGCCCAGACATCGTCGCGGAGGTAGAGTTCGTAGTCGGTCGTCTGCTTGACGTGACGGTTCACGTAGCTGTTCAGGGCCGCCAGCTGTTCGGCCTTGGGCAGGTGTCGAACCTTCTTGTCGAGAAACTCGCGATACGCCTTCACTTGGGGAATATCGCTGCTTGAGAGCAGAGCCGCCGTCAGGATCTGAGACTCACGAAAGGGGCGCGACCGCCTCATGATGAAGTCTGGATAATCGGTCTTTGTGAAGATCAGGTCCGACGCCGCCTCGACGGAAGAGCAGGGACTCAAGGTCAAGCCAACCGCGATCGCGATCCCGGCCAATCTCATCGCGTGCCTCCTCGTCGCGGCCGTTTCGATGAGCTAGCCGTCCATGAAGGCGCTCCCACAATCGGGCGTTCTCGCCGTCACAACGGGGAAAAGACCTGATCGCGCTCCAAGCGTTCAAGCGTCGCCCTAAGCCTGCAAGCGGCCTCCCGCGATTTGTGCTAAGGCGCAGCTTCCGTATGCTGATGACATCCGATAGGCGTCCAAACCCTTGCCTAGCTTCGACTGGCGCCTACATGCCTCCTGCCGGCGCCCGTCGGAAGGCTGAAGTGATTGGCCTGCCGGTCGGGAAAATCCTGAAGAAAAGCAAGGCTTGAGAGTGATTGTACGCACCGCCACGACGGTTCTGTTGCTGCTCGCCGTCGCGGGGGCGACTTCGGCGCACGCCGGCGCAACCTCGGAAACGCCGATCCCCGTGGTCGCGGCGCCGGATGCGGCCGCCGACATGGCCCAGACGGCCTACGATCCCCTCGAAGGCTTCAACCGGGGCAGCTACGCCTTCAGCATGGGCCTGGACCGGGCCGTGTTCCGACCGATTACGCACGGATACATGGCCGTGACGCCGACGCCGGTCCGCCATCGGGTCAGCGCCTTCGTCTACAATCTGGGCGAGCCCAGCACGTTCGTGAACGACGTCCTGCAGGGCAAGCCCAAGCGGGCGGGCAAGACCACGGCGCGGTTCGCGATCAACAGCACCGTCGGGGTGCTGGGATTGTTCGACGTGGCCGCCGGCATGGGCATCCGATCCCACGACGCCGATTTCGGCCAGACGTTCGGTCGCTACGGCGTCAAGCCGGGGCCGTATCTGTATGTGCCGATCCTGGGCCCCCTGAACTTCCGCGATGGGGTGGGCCGGGTATTCGACTTCTTCACCGATCCGATCGGCCTGGCCGGCCAGGGCTGGAGCAGCCCGTTCGGCATCACGCGCCTGGTGACCCAGACCATCGACACCCGCGCCAACGCCGACCTGGCGTTCAGGGCGCTGGATCAGGCTGTCGATCCTTACGCCACGGCTCGCTCGGCTTACGGCCAGCACCGCGAGGCCCTGATCCGTGAGGCGACGGGCCAGGTCCAGGAACTGCCCGACTTCGACGACGTCCCGGCCACGACCGATCCTGTCGCCGCGCCGTCCGAAACTTCGACGCCCGCCACCGAATCCGCTACCTCCGCCCCCGCTTCCTCTGAGCCCGCTCCCCCGCCGGCTCCGTCCGAGCCCCAATGATCGCCGGAAACGCCCATGACTGACGCCCGTCCCACCCGCCGTTTCGCCCAATTGGCCCTGGTCGCCTTGATCGGCCTCGGCGTCATCGCGCAGGCCCGTCCCGCGCTGGCTCAGGGGCCGCGCGAGCCGCAGGCCGAACAGTTCGTCCAGACGCGAGCCCAGAGGATCATTTCCGTCCTGGCCGACAAGAAGCAGAGCGTGGCCCAGAAGAAGGCGACGTTCCACCAGGGCGTCGACGAACTGGCCGACGTGCCGCGGATCACCAATTTCGTGCTCGGCAAGTACGCCCGCACGATCACGCCCGACCAGCGCCAGCGGTTCGCCGCGGCGTTCCGCGTCTATGCCGAGAGCGTCTATCAGAACCGCATCAGCGACTATAACGGGGAAATCCTGAAGGTGACGGGCTCGACCGTGCGCAAGCCCGGCGACGTGATCGTTAACACCACCATCTCGGGCGGCCAGTTGGGGCAGCCGGTGCAGGTCTCGTGGCGGGTGCTGGGCGGCGGGACCTCGTGGAAGGTCGTCGACGTCCAGTTCAAGGGCGTGTGGCTGGCCATCACCCAGCAGCAGGACTTCGTTTCGACCATCGACAACGCCGGCGGCAATATCGACGTGCTGATCAGCCAATTGCAGCGTGACGCCCAGCGTCCGGCGTCGCGGTAAGAGCAGGGACCAAACGACATGGGGTTGCGCGAACAATGGGCCGAGACCCTGATGGGTCTCCTCGTTCTCGTTCTGGCGGCGGGTTTCCTGGTCTACTCGCTGAGCGTCGGCGGTGTGGGCCGCAAGCCGGGCGGCTATGACGTCACGGCCAAGTTCGGTCAGGTCGGCTCGCTGGCCCCTGGCGCGGCGGTCAGCGTCGCGGGCGTCAAGGTCGGCACGGTTTCGGAAATCAAGCTGGATCCCAAGACCTATCTGGCCGTGGCCAAGCTGACGCTCGACCCGGACGTCAAGCTCCCGTCGGATTCCAGCGCCAAGGTCACCAGCGACAGCCTGCTGGGCGGCGTCCACGTGGCGATCGCTCCGGGGGGCGCCACCGACGACATCCCGCCGGGCGGCGAGATCGACAACACCCAGGGCGCGGTCGACCTGTTCGGCCTGATCGGCTCGGTGATGCGGCCCCAATCCGCCGCCGCGACCCCCGCGCCGGCCACCGACCCCGCGACCACGGCTCCGGACAGCTACTGAGATGGCCGCGACCCAGGCAGCGATCCCGGCGATCTTCAGGCCCCTGCGCACCATCGGACGCTCGACCCTGGGCGCTTTGCGGATGGTGGGCGGCGTCGGCGTGTTCGCCCTGCGCGGCGTAGCCTCGGTGTTCAGTCCGCCCTGGTTCCCGGTTCAGCTGCTGCGCCAACTGATGGCGATCGGCTTTTTCTCGCTGCCGGTCGTCGGCCTGACGGCGATCTTCACCGGCGCGGCCCTTGGGCTGAACATCTACACCGGCGGCGGGCGGTTCAACGCCGAGCAGGTGATGCCCCAGATCGTGGCGCTGGGCATCACGCGCGAGCTGGGCCCGGTCCTGGCGGCTCTGATGCTGGCAGGGCGGGTGTCCGCCGCTATCGCCGCCGAGATCGGGGCCATGCGCGCCACCGAGCAGATCGACGCCATGCGCACGCTGTCGACCGATCCGTTCCGCTACCTGGTCGCGCCGCGCCTGCTGGCCGCGACCCTGGTCCTGCCTGTGCTGACCCTGATCGCCGACATTATCGGCGTCGCCGGCGGCTGGCTCGTGGCGGTGCGGATTCTGGACTTCAACTCGACGATCTACATGCGCAACACCATGAACTTCATCCAGGCCTGGGATGTCGGTTCGGGCCTGATCAAGGCGGCGGTGTTCGGATTCATCGTCGCCCTGATGGGCTGCTATCACGGCTATCACGCCAAGGGCGGCGCGCGCGGCGTGGGCCGGGCGACCACCCACGCCGTGGTGTCTTCGGCGATCCTGATCTTCGCTTCTGACTACTTCCTCACAACGCTGTTCACCAACGCATGACCGACACGCCGAAACTCGAGTGGAAGGGCGTCCGCAAGCGCTTCGACGGTCCTGTCCTCGACGGGCTGGACCTCAGCGTCGCCGCGGGCAAGTCGCTGGTGATCATCGGCGGGTCGGGCCAGGGCAAGTCGGTGACCATCAAGGTCGCCATGGGCCTAGTGCGTCCCGACGCGGGCAAGGTGCTGGTCGACGGCGAGGATCTGGTGAGCATGGGCGGCGGGGCCCGGCGCAAGCTGTTTGAACGCATCGGCGTCCTGTTCCAGGGCGCGGCGCTGTTCGACAGCCTGAGCGTCTGGGAGAACGTCGCCTTTCGCCTGATCAACGCCGACGGCGTGCCCCGCAAGGAAGCCAAGGCGCGGGCGATCGAAGCCCTGGCGCGCGTCCACCTGGCGGCGCATGTGGCCGATTCCTATCCCTCCGAGCTTTCGGGCGGGATGCAGAAGCGTGTCGGTCTGGCTCGGGCGGTGGTGGCCAATCCCGAGATCATCTTCTTCGACGAGCCGACCACGGGGCTGGATCCGATCACCTCGTCAGCGATCAACGAACTGATCGTCGAGCAGGTGAGAGGGCTGGGCTGCACGGCCGTGTCGATCACCCACGACCTGGCCTCGGCGCGGACGATCGGCGACGAGATCGCCATGTTGAACGCCGGCAAGATCATCTGGCGCGGGACGCCCGCCGAGCTGGACAGCACCGACAATCCCTTTGTTCGCCAGTTCGTCGATGGCCGCGCGGACGGCCCAATGGCGAGCATGGTCTAGGGCCATGGCCGGCTACCGGACCTTGGCGTCCCTGCCGATCGTGCTCGCCTTCGGCCTGGCCGACGCCGTCCACGCCCAGGACTATGTCCGCGCCGACTGCCGGCCCCAGCTCGATCCAACCGCATCGCGGTTTGAAACCTCGCTGCACCAGCGCTGGTACCGCCGGTTCTGGACGGGCGACTGCGACAACCTGCCCATGTGCTTTCCCGGTTCGCCGAACTGGAACACCATTGTCGGCAAGCTGCTGATCCGCGGTGGGCCGAGCGAGCAGGCGGCCTTGCTGCCCAAGGCCTGCCGGCTAGGCCAGACGATCGGGATGGAATGGGCGCGCGACAAGAAGGTCCGCCGCATCGACACCGCCGATCTGCATGTCTTCAAAGGCCAGTTGGAGGCCTCCGGCGACGCTCTTCGCGGCGTCGAAAAGGTTGAAGCTTTGGTCCGCGCGAAGCTCGCGCGGCAGGCCTCTCACCAAAAAGCTTCACCGTAAAAGCGGAACCAAAGTTTTCGCTCCGCGTTGGACCCGTTCGGGGGGTCATGGGGACCGGTCTAGGGCGTCGAAAGCGTGAACCGCTTCCAGAACCTGGACCGCCTCTCCGTTTAGCGCCGCCCACGTAGATCGAATGGCTTCGACGTGGAGTATCTCAATGCCGGCGGCACAGTCCAAGGCGCAGCAGCGCGGACTCGACAACCACCAGCTCCTGGCCGCCTTGCGCGCCTTCCGGCGCGGCGACTTCTCGGTCCGCTTGCCGACCGACTTGTCCGGCCTGGACGGCGAACTGGCCGAAGCCTTCAACGACGCCGTCAATCTGAACGATCAGATGTCGAAAGAGTTCGAGCGGCTCGGCGACGTGGTTGGCAAGCAGGGCAAGATCAACCATCGCGCCCGACTTCCGGGCGCCGCCGGCTCGTGGGCGCATAGCGTCGAGGCGGTCAACAACCTGATCACCGACATGGTCCACCCGACCGCTGAAATGGCCCGCGTGATCGGCGCCACCGCCAAGGGCGACCTTTCCCAGACCATGGACCTGGAGAACGAGGAACGCCCGCTGCGCGGCGAGTTCCTGCGCATCGGCAAGGTCGTGAACACCATGGTGGGCCAGTTGGGCTCGTTCGCCTCGGAAGTGACCCGCGTGGCGCGCGAAGTCGGCACCGAAGGCAAGCTGGGCGGCCAGGCCCAGGTGAAGGGCGTGGCCGGCACCTGGAAGGACCTGACCGACAACGTGAACCTGATGGCCGCCAACCTGACCGGCCAGGTGCGTAACATCGCCGAGGTGACCACCGCCGTCGCCAACGGCGACCTCAGCCGCAAGATCACCGTCGACGTGAAGGGCGAGGTGCTGGAGCTGAAGAACACCATCAACACCATGGTGGACCAGCTCAACAGCTTCGCCTCGGAAGTGACCCGGGTTGCGCGGGAAGTGGGTACGGAAGGCAAGCTGGGCGGCCAGGCCAACGTGCGCGGCGTGGCCGGAACCTGGAAAGATCTGACCGACAACGTGAACCTCATGGCTGGCAACCTGACCGGCCAGGTCCGTAACATCGCCGAGGTGACCACCGCCGTCGCTCGCGGTGACCTTTCGCGTAAGATCACCGTGGACGTGAAAGGCGAGGTGCTGGAGCTGAAGAACACCATCAACACCATGGTGGACCAGCTCAACAGCTTTGCGTCGGAAGTGACCCGCGTGGCGCGGGAAGTGGGTACGGAAGGAAAGCTGGGCGGCCAGGCCCGCGTGGAAGGCGTGGCCGGCACCTGGAAGGAACTGACCGACAACGTGAACCTCATGGCCGGCAACCTGACCGGCCAGGTGCGCAACATCGCCGAGGTGACCACCGCCGTCGCCATGGGCGATCTCAGCAAGAAGATCACCGTCGACGTGAAGGGCGAGGTGCTGGAGCTGAAGAACACCATCAACGTCATGGTGGACCAGCTGAACGCCTTCGCCTCGGAAGTGACCCGCGTGGCGCGGGAAGTGGGTACGGAAGGCAAGCTGGGCGGCCAGGCCAACGTGACCGGCGTCGGCGGCACCTGGAAAGAGCTGACCGACAACGTGAACCTGATGGCCGGCAATCTGACTGGCCAGGTCCGCAACATCGCCGAGGTGACCACCGCCGTCGCCATGGGCGATCTCAGCAAGAAGATCACCGTCGACGTGCGCGGCGAGATTCTGGAACTGAAGAACACCATCAACACCATGGTGGACCAGCTCAACTCGTTCAGCTCGGAAGTGACCCGCGTGGCCCGCGAAGTGGGTACGGAAGGCAAGCTGGGCGGCCAGGCCCAGGTGAAGGGCGTGGCCGGCACCTGGAAGGACCTCACCGACAACGTCAACTTCATGGCTGGCAACCTGACCGGCCAGGTCCGTAACATCGCGGAGGTGACGACCGCCGTCGCCAACGGCGACCTGTCCAAGAAGATCACCGTCGACGTGCGCGGCGAGATCCTGGAGCTGAAGAACACCATCAACGTGATGGTGGATCAGCTGAACGGCTTCGCCTCGGAAGTGACCCGCGTGGCCCGCGAAGTGGGTACGGAAGGCAAGCTGGGCGGCCAGGCCCAGGTGAAGGGCGTGGCCGGCACCTGGAAGGAGCTGACCGACAACGTCAACCTGATGGCCGGCAACCTGACCGGCCAGGTGCGGAACATCGCCGAGGTGACCACCGCCGTCGCCATGGGCGACCTGTCCAAGAAGATCACCGTCGACGTGCGCGGCGAGATCCTGGAGCTGAAGAACACCATCAACGTCATGGTGGACCAGCTGAACTCGTTCAGCTCGGAAGTGACCCGCGTGGCCCGGGAAGTGGGTACGGAAGGCAAGCTCGGTGGTCAGGCGCAGGTGAAGGGCGTGGCCGGCACGTGGAAGGACCTGACCGACAACGTCAACTTCATGGCCGCCAACCTGACGGGCCAGGTGCGCAACATCGCCGATGTCACCACCGCCGTCGCCAAGGGCGACCTGTCCAAGAAGATTACCGTCGACGTGAAGGGCGAGATCCTGGAGCTGAAGTCGACCATCAACGTCATGGTGGACCAGCTGAACGGCTTCGCCTCGGAAGTGACCCGCGTGGCGCGTGAAGTCGGCACCGAGGGCAAGCTGGGCGGCCAGGCGCAGGTGCCGGGGGTGGCCGGTACGTGGAAGGACCTCACCGACAACGTCAACATGATGGCCGCCAACCTGACCGGCCAAGTCCGTAACATCGCCGACGTCGTGACCGCGGTCGCCCAGGGCAACCTCAAGCGCAAGCTGACCCTGGACGCCAAGGGCGAAATCGCCTCGCTGGCCGACACCATCAACGGCATGATCGAGACCCTGGCCACCTTCGCCGACCAGGTGACCAACGTGGCCCGCGAAGTGGGTTCGGAAGGCAAGCTGGGCGGTCAGGCCCGGGTGCCGGGCGCCGCCGGCCTGTGGCGCGACCTGACCGACAACGTCAACGAACTGGCCGCGAACCTCACTACCCAGGTCCGCGCCATCGCCGAGGTGTCCACCGCCGTGACCAAGGGCGACCTGACGCGGTCGATCACCGTGGAAGCGTCGGGCGAAGTCGCGGCGCTGAAGGACAACATCAACGAGATGATCCGCAATCTGAAGGATCAGACGTTGAAGAACACCGAGCAGGACTGGCTGAAGACCAACTTGGCGCGGTTCAGCCGGATGCTGCAGGGCGAGCGCGACCTGTCGACCGTGTCGAACCTGGTGCTGTCGGAACTGGCCCCGCTGATCAACGCCCAGCACGGGGTGTTCTACGTCTCCGATCACGACGTGAACGGCGAGCCGGTGCTGAACCTGGCGGCCAGCTACGCTTCCAATCCCGGCGACCGTCCGCCGGCCCGCCTGCGCCAGCGCGAGGGCCTGATCGGCCAGTGCGCGGCCGAGCGCCAGCGTATCCTGCTGACCAATGTCCCGTCCGAGTACATCAAGATCAGCTCGGGCCTGGGCGAAGCCTCGCCTCAGAACATCATCGTCCTGCCCGCCCTGTTCGAAGGCGAACTCAAGGCCGTGATCGAGCTGGCCACGTTCGGGACTTTCAATGAGACCCAGCAGGCCTTCCTCGACCAGCTGATGGAATCCATCGGCATCGTGCTCTCGACCATCGCCGCCAACATGCGGACCGAGGGCCTGCTCGAGCAGAGCCAGTTGCTGACCGCCGAACTCCAGGCCCAGCAAGAAGAGCTGAAGAAGACCAACGACCGCCTGGAACTGCAGGCCGCGTCGCTGCGTCAGTCCGAGGAACTGCTGCGCTCCAAACAGGACGAACTGCAGCAGACCAACGCCGAGCTGGAGGACAAGGCGGTCCTGCTATCGGCCCAGAACAAGCAGGTGGAAGCCAAGAACGCCGAGGTCGAACAGGCCAAGGCGGCGCTGGAGGAAAAGGCCGAACAGCTGGCCCTGACCTCCAAGTACAAGTCCGAGTTCCTGGCCAACATGAGCCACGAACTCCGCACGCCGCTGAACTCGCTGCTGATCCTTTCCAAGATGCTCAGCGAGAACGCGCAGGGGAACCTCAGCGCCAAGCAAGTGGAGTTCGCCCGTAACATCCACAGCGCCGGCGCCGATCTGCTGGGCCTGATCAACGACATCCTGGACCTGTCGAAGATCGAGAGCGGCACGGTCACCCTCGACATCGGCGAGATGTCGTTCGCCAGCCTCCGCGACCAGACCGACCGCACCTTCTCGCAGCTGGCCCAGGACAAGAAGCTGGACTTCTTCATCAACATCGACCCGGCCCTGCCGCGCTCGATGTACACCGACGACAAGCGCCTGCAGCAGGTGATCAAGAACCTGCTGTCCAACGCCT
>Ga0102591_1000919_pt1 | contig 46497 bp, 39 predicted proteins | sample AraplaCol_mCL_r2_2_FD_76860 | JGI IMG/M metagenome (GOLD analysis project Ga0102591, IMG submission 76860) | Arabidopsis root microbial communities from North Carolina, USA - plate scrape MF_Col_mCL_r2 (SPADES assembly) (version 2) | ecosystem: Host-associated > Plants > Roots > Endosphere...
GCTCACGAGCGTTTCGGAGTTGGCGACGGAGCCGAACACGCCGCCCTGCATCTTCACCATCTTGATGGCGGCGAGATGATTGCCGTAGTCGGTGGCGCCGCAGCAGTCCTCGAGCAACAGGCACTCGAAGCCGCGGTCGTTTGCCTCACGCATCGTCGTATGAACACAGACATCGGTGGTGATACCGGTCAGAATGATATTCTCGATCCGCTTCTGGTTGAGGATAAGCTCAAGATCCGTTGCGCAAAAGGAACCCTTGCCAGGTTTGTCGATGATCGTCTCTCCCTCGATCGGCTTCAACTCATCGATAATGTCCCACCCCGGTTCTCCACGAACGAGGATGCGGCCGCAGGGGCCGGCGTCACCGATGCCAGCGTTGATGCGTTGCGAGCGCCAGCGCTTGTTCGCGGGCAGATCGGCGAGATCAGGCCGATGGCCCTCGCGGGTGTGGATGACGTGGTAGCCCTTGGCGCGCATGGCCGAAAGAACTCGTTTGATAGGCTCGATCGGCGCGCGCACCAACGAGAGGTCATAGCCCATGTGATCGACATAGCCGCCCGGACCGCAGAAATCGGTCTGCATGTCGATGATGATGAGTGCAGTGTTGTCGGGCCTTAGCGCGCCGTTGTAGGGCCAGGCATAAGGATCGGCATTGATGTAGTGTCCCTTGATTTCGACCATCGCATCCATTGTCTTCTCCTATTCACCTGCAAGTTTGAGGATTTCGCCATGGCGCCGCACCCGGTGCCGCGCCTGGGTGCCGAAGCCGCTGGATGCGCCGTCGACGACCTTCTGATCGTCTTCCCCGGCCAACTGATCGCTGACGAAAACGAGGCTGTGCATGCAGGCATGCGGGGCGTAACCAGCGCTGCTGTCGGCCGCGGCGTAGTCGCGGCGGCAGAATTGCGAGGCGTCCTGACCTGACGTATTGAGGCTGCAGAAACCATCTATGGCAGATCCTCTATTTGGTGAGAGACAACGCGCCGGGGGCTCCGGCAAGCGAGCGGGTGGGTGAGGACGTGGCAATCAGGATGACGAGCGTCAGGACGTAGGGCGCTGCGTAGAACAGGTAGTAGCCCGTTGTGACCCCGACCGACTGCAAAGCAGGGCCAAGCGCACCCGCGCCGCCGAAGAGAAGGGCGGCCAGGAAGCAGCCGATCGGGTTCCAGCGCGCGAAGATCACCAGCGCCACCGCCATCAGGCCCTGTCCGGAAGAAATGCCTTCGTTCCAGGAGCCGGGGTAGTAGAGCGAGAGGTAGGCCCCGCCCAAGGCGGCGAGCGATCCGCCGACGCCGGTGGCGAGCAGCCGGACACGATCCGGATTGATCCCCATCGCACGTGCCGCATCGGTGCTGTCGCCGACAACCCGCAATACGAGACCGACACGGGTGTTCTTGAACCCCCACCACAGGAAGAGTGCCAGCGCGCCGCCCACGATGAAGAGCACATTGATGTTCAGTGCCGCCTGAACCTGCGGAAGGTTGGACCACGCACCGAGCGGGATCGACGGCAGATGCGGTGCTGCCGGCTGAATGAAGGGCTTGCCGAGAAAGAAGGCCAGTCCCAGCCCGAATTGCATCATGGCGATGCCGATCGCGATGTCGTTCACCTTCGGCCACTTGCAGATCCATCCGTGCACGAGGCCGAAGACGGTGCCGGAGCCCATGGCCGCCAGCACGCCGAGCCAGGGCGAGCCGGTAAGCACGGCGACCGCATAGGCCGTCATGGCACCGAAGACCAGCGTACCTTCGAGGCCAAGGTTGATGCGGCCAGAGCGTTCGGTGATGGTCTCGCCGAGGCTGACGAAGATGAAGGGCGTCGAGACACGGATCGCGCCCGCAAAGATGGCGAGGGGGACACCCCAGATGCCGATGCCGCTCGCTTCCATCATGGGCTCCTTTTCCAGAGGTCGGGATTGAAGATCCTGAAGCGACCGTAGAAGGTCTCGCAAAAGAGGATGACGACGAAGAGCGTGCCTTGCAGCACCAGGACCGTTGCGTCAGGCAAGGCCATGCGGCGCTGGATGAGGCCGCCCGACGCATCGATGCCGCCAAGCAGGATGGCGACCGGAATGATCGCCAGTGGATTGTGCCGCGCCAGGAAGGCGACGAGGATGCCGGTATAGCCGTAGCCCGCCGCCAGCGAGGCATTGGCGCTGCCTTGGACGGCGGCGACCTCGATCATGCCGGCAAGGCCGGCGAAGCTGCCGGCGATCGCCGTGAAGCCGACGATCAGGCGACCGACCGGCAACCCCTGTATCTGCGCGGCGCGAACATTGCCGCCGGCGATGCGCGCCGCGAAGCCATAGCTCGTGACCTCGATCAGCACCCACGAGATGATGCAGGCGACGACGCCGATTGCGAGCCCCCAGTGCACATCCATTCCGGGTATCTTGCCGAGCATGTATTCGGCGGGCAGGGGGGTGGTGGAGGGTTTGTTAAGGCTCGCCGGATCGCGCAGTGGTCCTTCGACGAACTGGTTCATGAGGGCGATGGCGATATAGGCGAGCAGCAGCGAAGAAATGGTCTCGTTGACCCCCCGATAGTGCCGCAGGAAGCCGGCAAGACCGATCCAGATGCCGCCAACGAGCATCGCCGCCGCGGCCATCAGCAGCAGAACGAGGAAGGCGGGCAGCGTGCCAACGAACGGCAATGCGGCCGCCGCCGCAGCAACGCCACCCAATACGACCGCGCCCTCGCCGCCGATGATGACGAGCCCGAGACGCGCCGGCAAGGCGACGCAAAGCGCCGTCAGAAGAAGGGGGGCGGCCCGGCTGAGACTGTTCTGGATCGAGAACCAGCTGCCGAAACCGCCTGTGTACATCAATTGGAACAAGGTGGCCGGCGATTTGCCGATCACGAGAATGAAGATGGAGAAGAGCGCCAGCCCGATCAGGATCGCGCCGCAACTGATGGCGACAGGTTCCGCGCGCCGTGCGACCCACTCAAGGATGGGTCTTACTGCGGACGATCGTTGGGAAGCGATGGCTATTGCGGAGGTATTCGCCTCGACTGTCATGACGCTTCTCCCTCCGGGTCAGGCCGTGGATCCGACGACGCCTTCCACGAGATACGCCATGCTCTCGAGCTCGATGGCATCTTCAGCATAGCTCTTGTCGGGCGTGACGACGACGTTGCCCTTGTTGTCCTTGATCGGCCCCTTAAAGACGGAGAACTTGCCGGTCATCATTTCGGCGAGCGTTGTGTCGAACTTCGTCCGTCCTTCGGCTGGCACGGCAGGTCCGAGCGGGCTCATCTTGACGAAGCCATCCTTGAGGCCGCCGCGCACGAAATTGCCGAGCTTCTCGCCGGCCTGGGCCTTCTTGACAAAATCGGTATAGACGTTGCCCCACGCCCATTCGGCACCGGTCAGATATTTTTCAGGCGCCAGCGGGCTCTGGTTTGCGTGGTAGCCGCAGACGAAGGCGCCGCGACCGGCTGCGGTCTCGACAACAACCTTCGGGCTGTCGACATGGCAGGTGATAACATCCGCGCCCTGGTCGATCAGCGCGTTGGTCGCTTCGGCTTCCTTGACGGCAAGCGACCATTCGCCCGTGAAGATGACCTGGCAGGTGATCGACGGATCGACCGAGCGTGCCCCGAGCAGGAAGGCGTTGATGTTCTGCAGCACCTGCGGAATGGGCTTGGCCGCGACAAAGCCGAGCTTCTTGCTTTTCGACGTGTAGCCAGCCGCGACCCCGTTCAGGTATTGGCCCTGGAAGATATAGCCGAAATACGAACCCGTGTTTCCTGGGTTCTTGCCCTCCTGCCAGAGGCCGCCGCAATGGCGGAACTGCACGTCCGGGTACTTTGCAGCCATCGCCAGCATATGTGGGTCGAAGTAGCCGAACGAGGTCGGGAAGATCAGCGTCGCGCCATCGAGGTTGATCATTGACTCCATCGTCTTCTGCACATCGACGGTTTCGGGGACATTCTCTTCTTCTACGATCGTAACGCCCGGCAGGGCCTTCAGCGCCGCCGCCCCTTCGGCATGGGCCTGGTTGTAGCCGTAGTCGTCCTTGGGGCCAACATAGATGAAACCGACGGTGAGTCCGGTCTGGGCGAGAGCGCGGCCTGACAACAGGCCTGGCGTCAAGGCGAGTGCTCCGGCGGCGGAAACCTGCAGGAAGTGGCGACGGTTCATGGAAAGGAGTTTGGTCATCGGAATGCTCCTTGCGGCCAGGGCCGGTTCGAAAAAACGTTGCAGAAAAGTGTATGCAATGACCGTGCCATATTCTAAGTAGTTGATGTCTCACACCAATATTGGCCGCACTATTTTGCTTGTACAAACTGTATGCAGTTTGACCGCAAGAATGACCAAAATTTAATCTCTGCTTACTGTTCACTCATTCCCTTGCCATGTGGTCCTTCGCAATGGCTCGCTGGGGCAACGCAATGCCTCTAGAAACAAGAAGATAATTGACTTGTCGGGCAACTGGCCGCATCTGTATGCAGTTGACGCAGCAAGAATCAGGATCGTGACAGAGATCAAGCGCAGGCAGGTAATCAGGGCGGGCACGACCGTCGAGCAGATGGTTCGCGCCATCGCGGATATGATTGTGACCGGCCTTTTCGTCCCCGGCGAGAGGATGGATGAGGTCTCGCTGGCCGCCCGCTTCGATGTCTCGCGTACGCCAGTCCGGGAGGCGCTGCGCGAACTTGGCGCCATGGGGCTGGTCGATCGTGAGCCCAACCGCAGTGCCGTCGTCGCGAACGTGACGGAGGCTTATCTGCATTCGATGTTCGAAGCGATGTCGGAATTGGAGGCCATCTGCGCACGGCTTTCGGCCGAACGCATGACGGTCGATGAGCGGCGCTCTCTCGAACTCGAGCATCGGGCCTCGGCAAAGCTGGTGCACGCTGGAGCCGAGGAAAGCTATGCTGCGCACAACACGGAGTTTCACACTCGCCTTTATCGTGGTGCCCATAACGAGCACATCTTCGAATTGGTGACGCAAACCCGCGCAAGACTGGCACCCTTTCGCCGGGCGCAGTTCCGCCTGCCCGGGCGCCTGGCCAAATCCTATGACGAGCACGATGTCATCGTGACGGCGATCATGCGTGGAGATGTAGCGGCAGCCGGTCAGGCAGCCTATTCGCACGTTGCTATTGTGAGTGACGCGAGCATAACATTCGCCACCGCGAAGAACGCCTGAGAAGCTGTGGCCGATCCATCTTGCTCAGGCGCGCAATCGGTGAAAGATAAGGCCGTGAACGAATACGGCGACCGCGGAAATGGCCAAGGGCAAAGACGCCACAAGACTTAGACAGGGTGGCCTTAAGTGGAGGAAGTGAAAGTGTCTTCCTCGCAAGGCGATCCCGAGATGCCCTGGTCCCAGCCGCTACGCCTGCACCTCAGCATCGTGATCGTACTCCTGCTCGTAACCGTCTGCACGCCGCTGATGTGGCTTACATACCAACATGGGCGGTCATCCGCGATCGATGCCGCGCAGGAGAAGATGCGGCTGTTGAGCTTGCATGCGCTCGATCACTATCGCAGCGTCTTCGACAGCGGCTATTCCGCCATTGAGACAAGCTCCGCCCTGGCACCAATGATATCGGCGCCGCCGGCGGAGCTCGACGCAAAGCGCGACTTCCTGCTGAAGGCGCTGCAGGGGTCACCGAAACTGGACAGCTTGTATGCCGGCTATCCGGACGGTTCCTTTATTCAGGCAGCCAGTGTCCTCACCAATCCGAAATGGAGCCAAGTCCTTTCAGCACCGTCCGGCACAGCATTTGCGCTGATCACCATTGGGCAATCCGCGGATGGGATGACGTCCGCCTGGCGGTTCCTGGATGTCAACGGCAACCTGCTCGCCGAGCGCGACAGCAAAACCGTAACTTACGATCCTCGGCAACGGCTCTGGTATCGCGCTGCCGTTGCAAAAGATGGGCCCGCCTCGGTTGGCCCATATGTCACCGCCGCGACGCAGTCACTGAGCCTGACGCTCGCCACGCCCATGGAAAAGGACAGGCGCGTCGTGGCGGGCGCAGACGTGCTTCTGGAAACCATCAGCAGCCTGCTGAACGAGGAAGCAATATCGACACATGCACGTGGCTATGTTTTCGACGATCACCGGCGCCTGATCGTCCACTCTGACCCGACGATCATGGCTCTAATCCTCGAAACGCTCTCCAATACCTCGCGCGATGAAGTTGGCGCACCGTATTCAGGGGATCCGGCCTTCGATGCGGTCAGGCAATTGCTGCTGACGGAAGCCGGCACCAGGGGAGGCGTGGCGCATTTTTCGGTTGCGGGGGTGCCATACATGGCCCAGATCTCGCCGGTCGAGTTTTCCGGGCTGCTCAAGGGCAACACGCTCGTCATTGCGGCACCTGTCGACGATTTTGTCGGTCCAAGCAACCGCTTGCTGATCAAGACGCTGATGATTGCCGGTGGTGTTCTTGTTGCGGGTATTGTGGCAGCGCTCGTCGTCGCGCGGCTCATCAGCAATGCGCTCTTTTCTCTGGCTGCCGAAGCCAGGCAAATTGGGGATCTGGATTTCAAGGGACAGGGAGCCTACCGCTCCATGATCGCCGAGATCAACATTCTCGCAAACGCACTTGCCGCAGCACGTGACGCGATCCGCAATTTTTCTCTTTATGTGCCGCGGGAACTTGTACGCAAGATCGTGAGCGCCGGGACAGTCGAAACCGGGGTTGCCTCGCGTCAGGACGTCACCCTGCTTTTTACCGACATCCGGGATTTTACGACAATTTCAGAGAAGTATTCCCCGGAAAGCGTTACTGCGCTGCTCTCGTCCTATTTCCAGTTGATGAACGATATCGTGGAGCAGCATAACGGCGTTATCGTCCAATATCTGGGTGACTCGATTTTCGGCATGTGGAACGCACCGGTGCCGGATCCTCAGCACGTGCAGAACGGCTGTCGTTGCGCGCTGGCGCTAAAGGCGGCGATCGACGAATTCAATGCGGCTAACCGGGCCTCGGGACGCCCGGAATTCATCACCCGGTTCGGTCTTCATACCGGGCCGGCGGTTGTCGGCAGTGTTGGTGCCCAGACCCGTCGCCAGTACACAGCTATGGGCGACACGGTCAACGTTGCTTCCCGTCTGGAAGGTATGAACAAGGAGTTCGCCACCTCTATCCTCGCAAGCCGGGCGATCACCGCAAAAGCGGGAGATGCATTCCGTTTTCGGTCTCTTGGACTGGCGCAAGCCAAGGGCCGTTTCGAACAGATCGAGGTGTTCGAGCTTGTTTGCTAGTTGAAACCTCTTCGATCCTGCGCAGCAAAGTGCGACGTTACCGGTGGCCGGTGTTCGATCCCGTGTTTGCCGGTATCGCAGGTCTTATAGGGTTTCGTCTTTCCCGACGGTGGGGCCAGATTTTGGTCAGAGCGAAACGGCCTTGTGTGTGCTCACAGCAATCAGGACCGAAATCAGTTCACGCGGGCGGTCGGCGTTTTGGCGCTTCGCCTCAGCGCGGTCAGGTTCGCTATCAGAAAATCGGCCGTCTCCTTGACCGCCGGTTCCAGCTTCCTTGTGGCCGCGATCAGCGCAAGTTCGGACGCGGGTTCCTGCGCAAAACCGTCAGCACCGTTCAACGGCTGATGCTCGGGCAGTATTGCATCGACTGGAAGCAAGCTGATGCCGAGGCCGGATGCAACCGCCGCCTGAACTCCCATCAGGCCTTGGCTCGAATAGGCGATACGCCAACGTCTTCCGCTTTCCTCAATTGCCCGGATGGCCCTTTCGCGATAGATGCACCCGGGTGGAAACACCGCGAGCGGAATCGGATCGGTCCCGCCGGAAAGGGTTCGGCTACCCACCCAACTTAGCGGTTCCTCCCACTTGGCAATACAACTGCCATCGCCCGGCTCGCGCTTGATAAGGGCTAGATCGAGCTCTCCCGCTTGAAGAAGTCTTCGCAACTCGAAGCTCCAGCCGCTGATCGTATCGAGCCTCGTATGTGAAGTGGTCCGCGCAAAGCCGGAGAGCAGGTCAATCATCCGCCGCCCGGCAAAGTCTTCCGGAACGCCGAGCCGCACGGTCTTCGGAACCGGGACCGAGCGGCCCAGAGCTTCGTCTGCCTCCGCCAAGATCGACAGTATCCGCCGGGCGTAGCTCATCACCAGTTCACCCTCCTCCGTCGTTCGCACACGGCCCGAGGCGCGGTCGCGGATGAGAAGCGTGCGTCCAAGATTGGTCTCGAGCTTCTTGACCTGCTGGCTGATCGTTGATTGCGTGAGGTGAACGCGCTCTGCCGCCCGTGTAAACCCGCCTGTCTCGACGACGGCAGCAAACGTGCGCAGAAGGTCGAGGTCGAAACCGAAGCCCATTTGAGTTTCCAATAATAAATATGGTGACATTTAATTTCCAAATGATCGCGCCGAATGTCAATCCTGCCTGGAAACAATCAGGAGGCCGAGATGACACTTTCAGGACAGCACCCGGAATGGCTGACCTTCGATTGCTATGGCACCCTCATCCAGTGGGACGAAGGGTTGCTTGCGGCAATGGACAGGATCCTCGCGGGAAATAGGCGATCGATCGACCGGGATGCCTTCATTGCCGTGTACGACCGGCACGAGCATCGGCTCGAGGCGGAGCGTCCACACCGTTCGTTCCAGGATGTAAGCGCAACCGCTCTTGCGCTCGCGATGAAGGAATTCTTTCTCGAGGTATCGCCCGGCGACGCGGATCTTCTCACCTCATCCATCAGCCGCATGCCGCCTTTTCCGGAGGTGGTTGAGACATTGGCCAGACTGAAGGCGGCGGGGTTCAAACTTGCCATTATCTCCAATACGGACGATGCGATCATAGCCGGAAATGTCGCGCAACTCGGCGGTTGGGTCGATCGGGTGATCACGGCGGAGCAGGCCGGAGCCTACAAGCCGACAAGACAGATATTCCAATATGCCTGGCAAGAGCTTGGCGTCGAAAAGCAACAACTGGTTCATGTTTGTGCGAGCCCTCATCTCGATCTCGCTGCGGCGAGGGAGCTTGGCTTCAAAACGGTATGGGTCGACCGCGGAACCGGCCGCAAGCCGCTTGCCGACTACGCGCCAGACGCAATTATTGCCCGACTTGACGAGCTTCCCGACTTGCTTTCCGCCGCAGGCTGGATGGAATAGGGCCAATTGTTTTTAGGGAGATTTTGTCATGGCCCATGAACTCAAGCGCGGACAGTCCGCGCCGGCAATACTGCGAAACACCGACCTCGACGCGCAGGAGGTATGGCAGGCGCGCGTGGATTTGGCCGCCTGTCTGAGGGCAGCCGCACGGCATGGCCTCGAAGAGGGGATATGCAATCATTTCTCCGCTCTCGTGCCGGGACATGCCGACCTCTTTCTTGTCAACCGGCTCGGCTGGGCCTTCGAGGAGGCAACGGCCTCCAGTCTCCTGATTTGTGATTTCGACGGCAATGTGCTGTCCGGCGATGGTGAACCGGAGGCGACGGCCTTCTTCATTCATGCCCGCCTGCACAAGATGGCGCCGCGCATTGGCGCGGCATTTCACACCCATATGCCGAATGCGACGGCGCTCAGCATGATCGAAGGGGAACCGCTTGTCTGGGCCGGACAGACCGCGTTGAAGTTCTATGGACGCACCGCGGTTGACACGGACTATCACGGTCTTGCGCTCGATGAGCGGGAAGGCGATCGTCTGGCGACCGTTCTTGGTGACAAGGATATTCTCTTTATGAAGAACCATGGCGTCATGGTCTGCGCGCCTAACATCGCGGAGGCCTGGGACGATCTCTATTATCTCGAACGGGCGGCGGAGGCTCAGTTGAAGGCCATGAGCACAGGACGACCCTTGCTGCCGGTAAAACCGGAAATTGCCGCTGCCACTGCAAGGCAGATGCGGGAAGGCGACCCAGAAAGCGCCCGCTTGCACCTGGAAAGCCTGAAGCGCAGGCTTGATGTGACGGTGCCAGACTATAGGTCGTAGAGAGCGACGGCGATCGCGCCGATGTTCGATAGCGCACCGCCGCGTCCTTTCGACCAGCGAAAGGACGCGGCGGCAAGATCGTCATGGGCCGATATGCAACAGGCCCACCCTGCGACTTCCTCGAACTGCTGGCCGACCGGCGGTAGCCAACGACCCGGCTACCATTGCGAAACGGACTTCGCACGGAGAGGGAGGATCAACACGTCGCGAGCCGACACCTCGATATTGCCGTCACCATGGATATGGTCGACCGGCCAGACAGGTCCGGCGAAGTCGGGCTGGCCCAGGCCTTCGGCGAGCTTCACTTTCGTTGACTGAGATGTCCGTGTTGGATTGACCAGCCAGAGGAAGCTGCCTTTCTCACCCTTGTGGACTCTGGCAAAAAGATTGCTGTTATCGAGTGTCACGTGCTTCGCGCGGCCGCTCCAGGCCAGCAGGGCGGCGAAGAATGCGCCGTTCTTCTTTCCGTCGGTGCGGTAATAGGCGACCGAGGGATTGGTACCGATCAACAGCGTACGGCCCTGGCCGTATCTGTTCTCGACGATGGCAAGGCGGCCGTCCGTGAAATGGCCGCGGCCGGTCCCGCCGGTCAGGCGGTAGGATTGCAGAAGGCCGCCGCCGTCAACCGGAAGACCGTCCATGTCGAAATGGATGCGGTCCCCGATATCGGGCATGAACTCGACTGTTTCCTCATGCACACCAAAGACCGCGTCGAGGCCAAGGTTCGGTTGCACGGTCCCCACACGACCGCGATCGCCAAAATAACCGGGACACGCCTCGGCGATCAGCGTACCGCCTTTTTCCACCCAGGCTCTCAGTTGCTCCGCCTGTTTCGCGGTGAACATGATGGGGTAGGGGAAATAGAGGAAATCATAGGCGTCGATATCGTCGATGTGTACCCAGTCCGGCTGGAGTCCGCTGTCGAGGAAGGCGCGATAGGCGCCCCACATGGCCTCCGGATAGGGCTTTTCCTTGCGGTCGTAATTCAGCAGATAATCCCATTCCTGGGTCTCGCGCACGACGAGGATGCCGATCTCGCCGCGTATAGGCTTGGCTTCCCAGAGAGCGGCCCGCGCCGGGTCGTTCGCCCATTTTGCCATGGCGCTTTGCATCTCCGACCGGGACGTGCGCGAACCATCCATGCCATAGGCGCCGAAGGCGCCGAAGAGCGGACCGTCGAGCAGTGGGCGCCAACGCAGGTTGAGCACGCCGCGCGCGCCTCCGGCAAGCGAGGTCATGCTCCAGATGCGGATATCCTCGGGCTCGGCGACGCGGCCGTCCTCCTTATCGCGGCCGATCACCTGGGGCTGCAGCCAGAGCGGCCCGCCCTGACGCTCGGCGTGCCAGAAGGGCTTGCCGCGGGCCGCGGCCCGATTGATGTCAACACCGTACCAGGTCTTCCAGGGCTCAGTGCCCTTGCGGGCCTGGATCCAGGTGAAGCCGTAGACCTCGACCTTGGAGGCGGCAAGCCAGTCGTCGCAGCCGTTCGACGCCATGTTGGGGATCGAGCCGGAGATGCCGTGGGCGGCGATGACGTTCTTTTGGTCGACGGCGCGGATGGTGTCGATGCGCCACTGCATCTGGTCGTAGAAATTGTCGCGCTTGAACTGCAGCCAGTCGATACATTCGGGGTAAGGCGCCATATGAGCCGGCGGCTCGATATCCGCCCAATCGGCATAGCTGTAGCGATTCCACGCCTTCGCCAGCACTTTCAGGCTGCCATATTTCTTCTCCAGCCAGATGCGGAAGGCAGCCTTGGCGTAGGAACTGTAATCGACATCGGCGGAATAGTTGCACTCGTTCCAGACATCGTAGCCGTAGATCGCTGGATGATCCTTGTAGCGGGAGGCAAGCGCCGTCAGGAATTTGCCGGCCGCTTCCTTTACCTCCGGGCAGTTGAGCGTCAATGCACCGGCGCCGCCGCCATTGTTGGAAAAGCCGCCGGTTGCCGCCGAGACGCCCATGTAGGATCCGAGTTTCGTGCCGTCGGCATTGACCTGAAGCGCATCGGCATATTTGCGCACCGCCCAGTCGGGCACGGCATGGATCAGTTCGGCAATGACCGTCTTGATGCCGTTCTTTGCGGCAAGGTCCATCTGGCGATCGTATTCCTCCCAGTCGTAGATGCCGGGTGCGGTTTCGATCGCGCTCCACATGAACCAGTGGCGGAAGATATTGAGGCCGTCTTCACGGGCCGTCGTGTAGTCGCGCTCCCAATCTTCGGGGGGCGGGTTGGACTTGCGGAAATAGACGGCACCACAAGGGAACTGGATATCGTTTCTGAGCATTGTCCTGTCCTTTTCAATCACGTCCGGACATGCCTTCGGCGTCCGGAGACCTGCTCCGGTCAGGGCAAACGACGATGATGTCCGGGGTTAGTTTTGAGCGGTTCCTTTAGCGCGGACCTCCGGCAAGAAGATCCAGCGTTCGGATGAGGGCGGAATGGTCACGCTCGCCGTCGCCATTGGCAATCGCGGCGTTCATCAGCTGCTGCGTTGCAGCGGTGTTCGGCAGCGAGAGGTCAAGGGCGCGGGCAGCGTCGACGGCCAGTGTCATGTCCTTGCGGTGCAGACGGATGCGGAACCCCGGTTCGAAGGCTTCCGTGACCATGCGTTCGCCATGTACCTCGAGGATACGTGAGGAAGCAAAGCCGCCCATCAGAGCAGAGCGAACCTTGGCCGGATCGGCACCAGCGGACCGGGCAAAGAGAAGGGCTTCAGCAACCGCCTCGATTGTCAGCCCAACGATGATCTGGTTGGCGACCTTGGCCGTCTGGCCATCGCCGACACCACCGATCAAGGTGATATTCTTGCCCATCTTCTCGAACAGGGGTCGGGCGCGCTCGAAGACATGCTGCTGACCGCCGACCATGATCGTCAGGGAGGCGGCCTTGGCGCCGACTTCGCCGCCGGAAACGGGCGCGTCGAGATAGTCGCAGCCGAGTGCCTCGATGCGACGGGCAAAAGCCTTGGTGGCCACCGGCGAGATCGAGCTCATGTCGATGACGAGTTTGCCCTCGGTCAGGCCGGATGCCACGCCGTCCGGACCGAAAAGCACCGCCTCAACATCGGGCGTATCCGGCAGCATGAGGATGACGATGTCAGAGGCCTCCGCTACCGCCTTTGCGCTGGCTGCGGACTTGCCACCCCTGGCGACGAGCTTTTGGGAGTTTTCCTTCACTCGGCTCAGATGCAGAGTATGGCCGGCATCGATCAGGTGCTCCGCCATCGGGCGGCCCATGACACCCAGTCCGATAAATCCGATATTCATATCATCTCCACTTCGGCTGACTCGAGATAGGGTTTCATCCAGCCGAGGCCTTCGCTGGTGCCGGCCTTCGGCTTGTATTCGCAGCCGACCCAGCCGTCGTAGCCAAGGCGGTCGAGTTCAGAGAAGATGAAACGGTAGTTGATCTCCCCGCTGCCCGGTTCATTGCGGCCGGGATTGTCGGCGATCTGGACATGCGCGATCCTGTCGCGCAGCCGCGTGAAGGTCGGGATCAGGTCACCCTGCATGATCTGCATGTGGTAGAAATCGTACTGGATGTAGAGATTTCCGGAGCCGACCTTGTCGAGGATCCGTTCGGCATGTTCCGTCGTCGACAGGAAGAAGCCGGGAATGTCGCGCAGGTTGATCGGCTCGATCAGCAGCTTCACGCCGGCATCGGCGGCGCGTGCGGCAGCATATTTCAGATTGTCGACCAGAACCCTCTCCAGCACTTGGGGTTCGGCGCCCTTCGGCACGAGACCGGAGATGACGTTGACCTGCGGGCAGTCGAGGGCCTTGGCATAATCGAGTGCGAGCGTGACGCCGTTGCGGAATTCGTCGATGCGATCAGGCAGGCAGGCAATGCCGCGCTCGCCGCCAGCCCAGTCGCCGGAGGGCACGTTGAAGAGTGCCTGCTTCAGACCGCTTGCCTTCAGCGCGTCTGCGACCTTCTCCTTCGGCTCGGCGTAGGGACCGAGATATTCGAGCGCGCAGAAGCCGTCTTTTTCGGCGGCGGCAAAGCGGTCGAGGAAGGGAAGTTCCTGGTAAAGAAAGGAGAGATTGGCGGAGAATTTCGGCACTGGAAGGTCCTTATGCATTGGCAGGCGCGATGAAACGATGCCGGTGCAACATGCGCTTGTCGCGTGGATCGGGATTGGGAACGGCGGAGATGAGGCTCTTGGTGTAGGCTTCCCGCGGAGCGGTGCAAATCTGCTCGGCTTCGCCGAGTTCGACGATCCTGCCGCGATGCATGACGGCGACGCGGTCGCAGAAGTAGCGAACCACGGAAATGTCGTGCGAGATGAAGATGAAGCTGAGGTTCAGGCGCTGGCGGATATCGAGCAGCAGATCGAGGATCTGGCTGCGGATGGAGACATCGAGCGCCGATGTCGCCTCGTCGGCGATGATGATGCGCGGATCGAGCGCCAGTGCGCGGGCAATGCCGATACGCTGCCGCTGACCGCCGGAGAACGCATGCGGATAGCGCTCCATGCCCAATGGATCGAGACCGACGAGTCGCATGAGCTCGGCGACCCGTTGTTCCAGCGCCTTGCCCTTGGCGAGCCCGTTGACGATGAGGGGATCGCCGATCACCTCCTTTACCGTCATGCGCGGGTTGAGCGAGGCGAAGGGGTCCTGGAAGACCAACCGTACCTCGCGATGGAACCCGCGTAGTTCCTTCTTGCCGAGCTTCGTGACCTCGACCTCCTCTCCGCCCTTGCCGCGGTAGATGACGCTGCCGGTGGTCGGTTCGACAGTGCGCAGGATGAGCCGGCCGAGCGTTGTCTTGCCGGAGCCGCTTTCGCCGACAATGCCGAGATTTTCGCCCGGATAGAGATCGAAATTGATGTCGTCGACGGCACGAAGCGTGTTGGCGTTGCCGTGCCAGCCGAAGGTCTTGCCGAGATTGCGCACCGAAAGGACCGGCTTCGGCGCCTCAGCCGACAGCGCGATTGCCGGCGACCTCCCTTCGACGTGATGGGTGAGCTTGACTGTCGAGGCGAGGAGCTGGCGCGTATAGGGATGTTCCGCCGCATGGTAGATCGGGTCGACCGGGCCGCGCTCGACGATCTTTCCGAAACGCATGACAGCGACCTCGTCCGCGACTTCGGCGACCACGCCCATGTCATGGGTGATAAGCAGCATCGCCATGCCACGCTCCACCTGCAGGCGCTTGATGAGATCGAGGATTTCAGCCTGGGTCGTGACGTCGAGCGCCGTCGTCGGCTCGTCGGCGATCAGGATATCGGGATTGCCGGCAAGTGCCATGGCGATCATGGCGCGCTGGCGCATGCCGCCCGAGAATTCAAACGTATAGCGATCGGCCATCTTTTCGGGATTCGGTATTTCGACCTGGCGCAGCAGTTCGACTGTACGGGCGCGCGCCGCCGCCTTGTCGAGGTTGCTGTGCAGGCGTACGGCTTCGACGATCTGCGAGCCGATGGTGTGGACCGGCGACAGGGAACTCATCGGCTCCTGGAAGATCAGGCCGATGCGTCGGCCGCGAATTGCCCGCATGGCGCTGCTGGCAGGTGAAAGCGTCGCGATATCGGTGATGGCGCTGCCATTGCGAAGCAGGATCCGGCCGCCGACAACGCGTCCGGGGCTGTCGACGATCTGCAGCAGCGAGCGGGCGGTGACACTCTTGCCGGAGCCGCTTTCACCAACGAGGCAAAGTGTCTGGCCCCGCTTGAGCTGGAAGCTCACATTTTCGACGGCGTGCAGGATATGGGTGCGCAGCCGAAAATCGATCGAGAGATTTTCGACGGACAGGACAACGTCATCGGGAAGGTCGGTCATTGCTTCCTCCTCAATTGTCATAGGGGTCGGCGGCGTCGCGCAGGCCGTCGCCAAAGAAGTTGAACGAGAGCACCGCGACGACCACTGCCAGCGACGGCCAGATCAAGAGCCAGGGTGCGGTGGCGACCGTGCGGATGTTTTGAGCGTCCTGCAGCAGCACGCCCCAGCTGACCACAGGCGGCTTCAGACCGATGCCAAGGAAGGAGAGAGACGTTTCCGCGACGATCATCGTCGGCACGGCGAGCGTCACGACGGCGAGGATATGGCTCGTCAGCGACGGCAGGATATGGCGGAAGATCAGCCGCGCTTCACTTGATCCGTCGAGCCTTGCCGCAGTCACGAAATCCTCGCTGCGCAGGGCCAGGAAACGCCCGCGCACTTCGCGGGCAAGGCTTGTCCAGCCGAGCAGCGAGACGATGATCGTGATGACGAAATAGACACTGACCGGCGACCATGTCAGCGGGATCGCCGCCGCGAGCCCAAGCCAGAGCGGAATGGTCGGCATGGCACTTACCACCTCGATGATGCGCTGGATCAGCGTATCGACCCAGCCACCGAAAAAGCCGGAGATCGAGCCAAGTACGACACCCAGGATCAGCGACATGGCAACGCCGACAAGCCCGATGGACATGGAGACGCGGGTGCCGTAGATCAGCCGCGAGAGCACGTCGCGGCCGAGGCGGTCGGCGCCGAGGAGATACATTGGATCGTTCGGGTTGATCGGGCCGATCAGGCGTCTGCTCATCGGAATGAGGCCCCAGAGCTTGTAGGCCGGGCCTTTGGCGAAGAAGCCGATCGGCACGACCTTGGTATCGTCGACGACGAAGGTGCGCCTGAGCGCCACCTTGTCGATCTCGACCTTGTAGCCCTTCACATGAAAGTTGAACTCGGAGCTGCCGTCGGGCCTGGTCACGAAGAAACTCAAGCCCTGCGGCGGCGCATAGGTAAATTGCGGCCTGGAGGTCGAAGGCAGCCCGGGGGCCAGGAATTCGGCGAAGAGGCCGACGAGATAAAGCAGGAGAATGATAACGCCGGCGACCATCGCCACCTTCTGGCGGAGCAGCTTGCCGGCGATCAACCGCCAGGGACCGACTGCGGCGGTCGAGACCGTCTTGCCCTGCTTCAGTGGGCTGATCGACGGACCATCGGCAACGATATGAAGAGGGCCGGTATGGGTTCCGAATGTTTCGTGCGCGCTCATCGGCCTCTCCTCAATCGAACCGGATGCGCGGATCGAGCAACGCAAGCAGCAGATCCGACAAAAGCATGCCGACGAGGGTCAGCGCGGAGAGCAGCAGAATGAAGCTGCCGGCGAGGTACATGTCCTGCGCGACCAGCGCCCGGAAAAGCAGGGGGCCGGAGGTCGGCAGGTTGAGAACGATAGCCGTGATCGTCACGCCCGAGACAAGATGCGGCAGCACCCAACCGATCGCCGACACGAAGGGGTTGAGCGCGATGCGAACGGGATATTTGAGGATGACCTTGTATTCCGGCAGGCCCTTGGCGCGGGCGGTAATGACGTAAGGCTTGTGCAGTTCGTCCGTCAGATTGGCGCGCAGGATGCGAATCATCGCCGCCGTTCCGGATGCGCCGATGATGATGATCGGAATCCAGAGATGGGTGAGAAAATCGCCGATCTTGGCGAGGTTCCAGGGTGCTTCTGCATATTCGGGCGAGACCAGCCCGCCAACACTCAGGCCAAGATACTTGTAGGCAATATACATCAGCGTCAGCGCCAGGATGAAGTTTGGCACGGCAAGGCCGATGAAGCCGAAAAAAGTGAAGACGTGATCACCGATGGAATGGCGGCGCACGGCAGAATAGATTCCGATCGGCAGTGATACGATCCAGACGAAGAGGAGGCTCAGCAGCGAGATGACCAGCGTTGAGCCCATGCGCGCCCAGATCAGGCCCGAGACGGGCTGGTTCCATTCAAAGGACCAGCCGAAGTCGCCGCGGCTGACAATTCCCCACATCCATTTCAGGTACTGGACGTAGAAGGGGTCGTCGAAGCCGTAGATCTGTTTCAACCGTTCGATTTGCGCCGGATCGACGGCCTGGCCGCTGTCACTCATCGTCGCGATCATCGAGGTGAGATAGTCACCCGGCGGTAGCTGGATGATCAGAAACGAGATCAGCGACATGCCGAACAGGGTCGGTATCATGTAGAGCACGCGCCTGAAGACATAGCCAAGCATCGGAATGTATCTCCTCCCGTTGAGTGCGCCCCTGCGCCTTCGTCGGATATTTCATCCACTCCCGGCCGGCAGCGGCCGAAAGCGCTCCTCTGCGCACTGCACCTCATTTCCAGGAGAGGTGCAGCACCTCCAGCCGCTCGATCCCCGGCACCTCCACCTGTGCCCGGCCATCCTTGACGCTGACGTTTGCGGCACGGTCGGCAACCACGAGCCAGGCCCGCGCCACTGACTTGCCGGCAGGAATTTCCACCGAAACTGTCTGCGCCGCCAGAGGGTAATTTTCGCGGATCGGCCCCTTCATCATCATCGGATTGGTAAGGTTGAAGAGGCTGAGGGCGATGCCGTCGGAATTTTCACGAAGGGCCAGATCGACGACACCAGGACCAGTGACAGTGACGCGCGGCGTCTTGCCGAGTGCCCAGTGGACGGCATTGGCGATCAGCCGGGCATGGTCAACGGCAAAGACCTCCCAGAAGATTTCGCCGATGTTCCAGGGAATATAGACCGCGCGGCCACCCGTGCCTGTCTCGCGCGCAATGACCGCGGCACCCTCCGGCGCCTTGCGCGGATAGACTTCTTCCATCGGCAGATCCGGGAAGTCGGGCACGTAGAGGAACGGGGTCTTGGAGCCGTTCGTGGCCTCGACGTGGAGAAGCCGTGTACCGCCCATGATGCGTTCGGCGCCTTCGTAGCCTTCGTTGATCGGATGATCACCGGAGAGCGCCACATAAGTGTTCTTGACGATGCCACGCGGTCCGGAGACGAATTTGGCGCCGAACAACTCGGAGAGACCGAATTCCTGGCGCTGCCTTCCGGTTTCGTCGCGCAGCGAGGTCTCGTAGGAAGCGATCACGCTGCCGCCGCGTTCGGCATAGGCGCGGATCGCAGCGTTCTGCTCGTCCGACAGGCAGGAGGCGTTGGCGAGGATAATGAGCTTGAAACGGTCGAGATTTTCCTTCGTCAGAACCTGGTCCGAGAGAAGCTCGAAGGGCAGCCGGGCCTCGACCAGGGCATGGTAGAAACCGAGATCGTGCTTTTCGGCGTTGGGCCGTTCCTCCGGCGCCCAGTGGCGCAACGTCGTGGAGGGGTCGATGACGGCGATCTCGGCGGCGGGCTTCATGCTTTCGAGCACCGGCTCGACTGCCGCCTGCAGGGCGAAGGCGTCGGCGACAGGCTCGACCCAGCGCTCGTCCGGGACCACCCCGTTGAACTTGGTGAACCAGGCATAGAGGCCGTGCGCTGTGCCGTCATTGATCCAGAGCTGCATCTCCTCGCCGGACGTGACCGCATCCTTCCAGCGATATTCCTCCTCCGGCCCGATCGAGGTGATGAGGACGACAGGGCGATCCGGAAAGGTGGCGCGGATGCGCTTGCCGTTGCGTCCGGCCGACCAGCCGAGTTCCAGGCCCTTGCGACCCTGGTGGTCAACAACGAGGAAGGGGCAATGCCGGGCAATGACCGACAGGTCGAATTCCATCAGCGAGGCACCGCCCATGTTCGGAATGAAGCTCGCATGCGGGCGGATCGCCTTTACCGCATCGTCCCATTGGGCGATCATGTCGGTGAGGACCCGGCGGCGCCACTGTACCCAGGCCTGCCAAGCCGGATCTTCCGCATCCGGTTTTTTTGGCAGGTCATGGCCGAACATGTCCTTGAAGCGGCGGGCACTGTCTTCGCTATAGTCGACGCCATGCCCCTGCCAGCGATTGGCAAAGACCGCGTCAATATCGTATTTGCGGACGATCTCCTTGACGACCTCGGGCATGAAGACGGTATTGTAGTCGCCATAGGCATTGGTCACCCAGACATCGGGATAGGCCCAATGGCGGCGCGGCGTCCCGTCGGCGTTGATCATCACCCATTCCGGATGGGCCCTGGCGGCATCGTCATGGATTGCGTGTGGGTCGACACGAGCCATGACATGCATGTCGAGCTTGCGGGCCGCATCGACGAGCGCGCCGAAGATATCCTTGTCGCCGAGATATTTGCTGACATAGTGATAGGGCACTTCGCTCGGATAGTAGGCGATGTAGCCGCCGGCGCTAAGGCAGACTGCATTGGATCTCGTGCGCTTGAAGACGTCGACCCAGAAGGCGGGGTCGTACTTCTCCGGGTCGTCCTCGACGAAGGTCAGCTGGGTCCAGCGGGTCGCGTCCTTGAACCAGTCCGGTGTCCGGAGCGTTCCGGTGTTTTGTCTTCTGGCATCGAGCATCGGTTCATCCAATCGTTTGGCAAATAGGCAACGAGCGATCTGCCGCCGGCCGGCCGGCGTCGGATCAATGTCTGATCCTGAAGGACCGTCAGGCCTTGTAGAATTGCTCCGGCATGGTGGGAGCGGGTGTGGGCCAACCGAAGGAATTCGGCATGGTCCGCGTGATATTCTTCATGTTGTTCTTGACGATGCCGTAGCTGTCCGGGGGCTGCGAAACACCGAAGACATAGAAGTTGTCGGCAGCGCCCTGCAGGATCTTCTTCATGACGTCCTGCTGACCTGCGGGGTCGGCGGTCGCCTTCAGCTTGTCGTAAAGCTCGAGCAGCTTCTTGGTCTCTTCCGGCGGTTCTTCCGCATTTTCATTGTTTCGGTCGAGATACCAGAGCTGCCAGGCCGGGGCATACATCGCGTTTGAATCCGTCGGCACATAGTAGCGCGGGTCGAGCATTGCGGCGACACCGCCATTGGCGCCGAATTGGTGGGCCGTGGCATCGAAATCGCGGCCCTGGCGGACGCGTGTTTCCCAAAGCGACCGGTCCATCGTGCGCATCTGCGCATCGATACCGACGGCCTGGAACATCGGGATGACCAACTGGAAGAGATCGAGGAAGATCGCACGAGCCTGGTCGATCTCGAAGATGATCGTCAGGCGCCGGCCCTGGTCGTCCAACCTGAAGTTCTGGTCATCGCGCTTCGGTATGATCTGGTCGAGCATGGCATTCGCCTTGTCGACATCATACGAGGTGAACTGCGTGGCGAGCTGCTCGTTATAGAGCGGATCTCCCTGCTTGATCGAGGGCTGGGCCGGCGCGCCCTGGCCGACGAGGACGGCATCGATCAGCGTCTGGCGATCAAGCGCCGTCGAAAGAGCCGCGCGGAAATCCTTGTTCCGGAAGAGCTTCCGTTTGGTCGCGTCGTTATGGTTCAGGTTGAAGATGAAGTTCATCACGTTGGCCTCTGTCGAGGTCAGCGTGTAGAAGTCGTAGCCGCCCTGCTCACGGGCATCGTAAAGCACCGATTTATTATTCGGCGTCGCGATATACTGGTCCATCAGGTCAATCTCGCCCTGCATGGCCTTCAGAAGCAATACCTGCGGATCCGCCACCATCTGGTAGACGATCCTGTCCATATAGGGCAGTTGATTGCCCGCGGTATCGACCTTCCAATAGAAGGGGTTGCGTTCGGCAATGACGCGTTCGGTATTTTCGCCGGGCGCGGTTGTGAACATCCAGGCGTTGAGGCAGGGCTTCTTCGAGGAATTGAGGAAGAATGCGTTGTCATCCTGAAACCCGGACGCCGCCTGGAAGGCTGCGATCCAGCTTTCGAAGCCGCGTTGCTTGGCCAGTTCGTCGGCCTTCGGATTGTAGTCAATATGGAACTGTTCGAGATAATGTTTCGGACAGCGGGTCGTGTGGTCGTTATTGGCCCAGGCCACCTGAAGCGGAAACATACCGTTAGGTTTTTCGAAGATCACCTTGAAGGTCTGTTCGTCGACCACTTCAAGCTTGGCCGGCTTGCCGGCTGTCTTCCAGTGGCCCTGACTGGTAACGGCGACGCGCTTGTCCGTCAGGACTGTATCATACCAGAACTTGACGTCGGCCGTCGTATAGGGCTGGCCATCCGACCACTTCATGCCCTTGCGAAGGCGAATCGTATAGACCTTGGATTCGGCATCGCCATCGAAGGCTTCCGCGACGTTGAGGGTGACGCCTGACCAATCCGGCGTATAACGAAGCAGCGGCTCATAGGCCTGATAGCGGAAGAGCATGGAGAGCGATCCGCCGCCGACCAGTGCCATATTCCAGTCGCCCCCGTATTTTCCGACACTTTCTACCGGTTTGACGACGAGCGGGTTTGCCGGCAGCCGATCCGTGACCGGTGGCAGCGCGCCGCTCGAAACCTTTTCCTTGAGGACGTCCGCTTCCGTGTAGCCGGTCGCAAGAGCCGGCAGTGCAGGCAAAATCAGAACGGCCGAGGTCCCGGCCAGAAACGCACGACGTTTCAGCTTGATCATGGATATCTCCTCCAAAGATCCGCGCCCCTTTATTGTTGTTCTGCTCCCAGGCTTGGATGACGGGAAGATTACACTTGGATACTGTTAGGTAAAGCGTTATGTTTCGTTATCGATGAAGTTTGCTTTTTCAGATGAGGCAGTGTAGGCGAAGCGAAGATGGAACGACAACGCAGAGGTGCGGAGTGGGGAGCAGGGGACGAGTGACGTTGCAGACGATCGCGCGGGAGGTAGGCCTCTCGAAATATGCGGTCTCGCGTTCACTGGCGGGCAAGAGCGGCGTCAGCGAGGAAACGCGAGAGCGCATTCGCGAGATGGCCGTACGTCTTGGCTATGCCAAACCGGCGGCCCAGGCGGGTTCCAACGATATCGCCGTTGTTTTTCACGATCTCGATCCAGTTAACAGCGAGCTCTACATGCAGGTCCAGAACGGAATGCAGGGCGAAGCCCAAAGGCTCGGCATGGGTTTGCGCGTGCACTGGACGCATAGCGCTCGTCAGTTGGAAGATCTGGCCCGTGCCTGCGCCGGGCTGCTTCTCGTCGGCCCCCATGATCGCGAGGCGATTGCGGCTGCCACGGCAACCGGCATTCCGATCGTCCGGTTCGGCTGGATCGACCCGTTGGAGCAGGCCGATCAGATCACTGGCACGGACCATGAGGCAGGCCAGGCGGTCATCCAGTACCTGATCAATCTCGGCCATCGCTCGATTGCCTACGTGTCCGGTGCGCCCGGATACAGGGGACGCCGTGAGCGCTTCTACGGCGCTCGCGAGATCGCCGAAAGTCATCCCGACGTCGCGCTTCATGTGATGCAGTTCGACGAACAGGGAGCCTTCGCCGATGCTTTTCGCGCGCTGAAGGAGAGCGGCGTGCGGCCGACCGCGTTTTTCTGTGCCCATGACGGTCTTGCCCTGACCGTTGTCTCCGAATTGCTCGGTCAGGGTTATCGCATTCCCGACGACGTCTCTGTCGTCGGTTTCGGTGACTTTTCCCCGGCAACACAAATCTCGCCGCCGCTAACCACCGTGCGAATGGAGGGCCAGGAGTGCGGGGCGGTCGGCCTGCGCCTCCTGCTCGAGCGCATCGAGACGCCGCGGCGACCAGGCGACCCCGCTCGCCGCGTCAATATCGCCTCGCGCATTATCGAGCGCCGCTCGGCCGGTCCCTGCAAGGACATGCGCATTTCGGAAGATACTGCGAAGTCGTCACGCTAAACGACCGGCTTCCATCATAGCTTTTGCACCTCAGGTGCAAAAATGGATGCTGGTCCGGATCTGTCCGGGGCAGGGACGCCGCCCCCCTATACATGGCTGATGGTTCATGGACGAAGCTGCCGAGCACGGAAATAGCCCCGCTCCCTGTCGCAAAAAAGCGCGCGTCACCGATATTGGCGAGATGATAGAGCAGTTGAAGGCTGTCAATGAAGCGGCGGCCGGCCTCGCTGCCGTCCGTCAACTCGAAGCCGACGAGGGCGCCGCAATGGCCCCTGGCGCAGGGACGCCTGCGCCCGCTCGCTGCTGGCTGGCTTTTTGGTCCAGAAATATCTGATTGATTTTACGCAGAGAAGTTCTTTTCTTAGGCGACAATTTCGCCAGCGGCGCTATCGACGAAATATCTTTCTGACCGGTGCCACGGCAGAACGTCGTCATTCAAAAGGCTCCATTGCACGCGGCAAAAATCTCGCATCGACACAGGAAATAGAATACTATTTCTATAGATATTAATTGTTGCTGCTAGCCTATCGTCTCCCTCACCAAGGAGACACACATGAGTGCCGCGCGACCACAGCTCAAACTTGGCGCCTTCCTCTATCCGACGGGCCATCACGTGGCCGCGTGGCGGCACCCGGAAGCGCAGGCGGACGCCGGTTCCAATATTGCTCACTATATCGAGCTTGCGCAGCTGGCTGAAGCGGCGAAGTTCGATCTCATTTTCATGGCTGACGGCGTTGGAACGCGCGGGACGGACATAGAGGCATTGAGCAGGACAGCTGTCCGCTATGTGGCGCAGTTCGAGCCGATTACCTTGCTGTCGGCTCTGGCGGCGGTGACCAAGCACATCGGATTCGTCGCTACAGCTTCCACCTCATACAACGAGCCCTACCATATCGCGCGGAAATTCGCCTCGCTCGATCACATCAGCGGCGGCCGAGCGGGCTGGAACCTGGTCACTTCGTCCAGCGAGCACGAAGCGCATAATTTTGGTCGTGATGAGCATTATGCACATGCGGAGCGATACGAGCGGGCCGAAGAGTTTGCCGAGGTCGTGCGCGGACTGTGGGACACCTGGGAGGAAGACGCATTCCTGCGCGACAAGGAAAGCGGCATCTACTTCGATCCGGACAAGCAGCATATCCTCAATCACAAGGGCAAATTCTTCAAGGTTCGCGGGCCACTGAACGTAGCCCGCGCGCCTCAGGGTCAGCCAGTGCTCGTACAGGCAGGCTCGTCGGAACCGGGCAAGGAGCTTGCCGCGCGTACCGCTGAGGTTGTCTTCACCGCGCATCAGACAATCGAGGATGCTCGCGGCTTCTATAAGGATCTCAAAAGCCGACTTGCCAAGTACGGACGCGGGCCGGAAGAGTTGAAGGTCATGCCGGGGATCTTCCCGGTCGTCGGCCGGACGCAGGCAGAGGCTGAGGCGAAATTCCAGGAAATCCAGGATCTCATACATCCGGTGGTCGGCCTGTCGATGTTGAACGGCATGACCGGTGGCGTTGATCTCTCGAAATATCCTCTGGACGGCCCCATCCCGGACCTCCCGGAAACGAACGCAAGCAAGAGCCGGCAAAAGTTGCTTCTTGATCTTGCCAGGCGCGAAAACCTGACGATCCGCGAGCTCTATCTGAGGATCGCAGGCGCGCGTGGCCATTGGCAGGTCGTCGGCACGCCGGGCCGGATCGCTGATGAGATGGAGCACTGGTTCACGACCGGAGCGGCAGACGGCTTCAATGTTATGCCGCCGCATCTGCCCGTCGGACTAAGGGACTTCGTGGAGCTCGTGTTGCCGGAACTACGGCGCCGTGGACTGTTCCGCACCGAATATCAGGGCAGGACGTTGCGCGAAAATCTTGGCCTTAGCATACCCCGTCACCCGGCGCGCGTTCAGGCCGCGGCAGAGTAGGGGTGATCGACATGAACCGACCCCATCTCACAGCCGAGCACATAACCCGGCAGTTCCAGATCGACGGGGAGCCGCTGATCGCGCTCGACGACATCAATCTGGATATTGCCCAGGGCGAGTTTGTCACTGTTGTCGGTGCCAGCGGCTGCGGAAAGTCGACGCTGTTGCGTCTCTTCGCGGGCCTGGATCTCGCGACATCCGGCACCATCCGCCATGCGGACGAGCTAGTCGTCGAACCCAGCCTTCATCGGGGCATCGTCTTCCAGGAACCGCGCCTCTTCCCCTGGTTGACGGTCGAGAAAAACGTCTCTCTTGGCCTGCTGAACAGCAAGCTGACCAAGGCGCGAAAGGCAGAGCTTGTGCGCGAACATCTGGAGCTTGTCGGGCTTTCCCGTTTTGCCAATGTCTACCCGCATCAATTGTCCGGGGGAATGGCGCAGCGTGCCGGCATTGCCCGTGGCCTCGTCAGCCGGCCGAACGTCCTCCTGCTCGACGAGCCTTTCGGGGCACTCGACGCCATCACCAAGGCACGCCTGCAGGACGAGCTGCAGGAGATCTGGGCGAAGGAAAACATCACGATGGTTTTGGTGACGCATGACGTGGAAGAGGCGGTCTATCTCGGGGATCGCGTCGTCGTCATGTCGCCGCGTCCGGGCCGCATCCGCGAAGTGGTACCGGTCAAGCTGGCTCGCCCACGCCGGCGTACATCCAGCGATATTGCCAAGGTGCGCGACCGCGTCCTGAAGAGCCTTCATGCGACGGGCGAAAACACGCGACCCAAGGGGTTGAAATCAGCCGATGACGGCAGCCACGCCGAACGTGCAGTCGCACTCGCCAGATAAGCTTCAAAAAAAGGAGAGAAACTATGAAACACGCATTGCTGTCACGCGTGATCGCCGGCCTCGCACTGATGCTTTCGACCGCCCCGGCCACGGTCCGCGCCGAGGAACCGCTGGTCATTCATGTCGGCTATGCCGCGATTGGCGTCGACAATCGTCCTTACGCGGAAGGCACATCTGCCGCGACCGCCCGGGCGGGCGAATTTCTGGAGAAGGAATTTGCCAAGGATCCGGACATCAAGATTGAATGGACCTTCTTCAAGGGCGCAGGCCCTGCCGTCAACGAAGGCTTTGCGAATGATCAGCTCGACTTCGCCTACCAGGGTGATCTTCCCTCGTTGATCGGCCGTGCCAACGGGCTGAAGACCAAGTATCTCCTGGCAAGCGGAGCGAGAAAGCCGCTCTATCTCGCCGTCGCCAAAGACAGCGGCATTAAATCTGTCGCGGATCTGAAGGGCCGCAAGATAGCCCTCCAGCGCGGCACGAACGGTCATCTGGCCGCCATCAAGGTGCTGGAGGCCAATGGGTTGACGGAGCGCGACGTCCAGGTCGTCAATCTCGACAGTGCAGGCACGGTTGCTGCCTTGACCAGCAAGGACATCGACGCCGCATTCGGCGATACGCAGCTGATCAACCTCGCCACCAAGGGTGCAGCCGACATCATCTATACCACCAAGGGGGACGATCCGCGCTTCGGCCGCAATGCCGGCGTCATCGGCCGCCAAGCGTTCATCGATGCCCATCCTGACATAACCCAGCGGGTCGTCGATGCTTTCGTCAAGGCGGCGCAATGGTCGTCGGACGAGCCGAACCGCACCGCGCTTCTCGAGCTGTGGCACAAGTCGGGAACGCCAGTTCCAATTCTGGAGGAGTACTTCAAGGGTGACACGCTCGCCTACCGCAACTCGCCGCTGATCGATGACCTGCTTGTGTCGCAATACAAGGAGCAGGCGGCCAAGAGCAAGGAATTCGGCCTCATCCGCCGTGATGTCGATCTTGAGGGCTGGTTCGAGCCTCGCTACCTCAAAAGCGCCATTGAACGGTTCAACCTGCAGCACTTCTGGCAAGCCTATGGCGCTGACGGCAAGCCGCTCGCCTCGTAAGCAGAGCATTGGAGCAGCAGGCTGATGGCGTCCCCTCTTGAAATCGCCGGTGATGATGGCATCCCGAACGGGCGCAGGTTTTTCAAGGGACGGTTCTCTTCGCTCTCGGCCTTGCTTCTTCCCGTGTTGTTGATTGCCCTTTGGTGGCTCGCCTCCGCGAGAGGCTGGCTGCCAGAGCAGATCCTTCCGGCGCCGTCCTATGTACTGCAGACCGCCGGTGACATGATCATGAGCGGGGAGCTGCTTTACCATGCCGCAGTCAGCTTGCGCCGCGTTGTCTTCGGCTTCACCATCGGCGCGGGGTTGGGATTGGGTCTCGGCATCGCCATGGGCCTGTCTCAGCGCCTGGAAGACTATATTAAGCCGACGTTCCTAGCCTTCGCACAGATCCCGACGCTTGGATGGATCCCGCTTCTGATGCTGCTGGTCGGCATCGAGGAGACACTGAAGATCATCATCATCGCCAAGGGCGCTCTTGTACCGATCACGCTCAATACCTTCTCCGGCATCCGCAGTGTTCCCGGCAAATACGTGGAAGTCGGCAAGGCACTGCGTTTCAGCCGGTGGCAAACGCTCCGCCTGATCGTCCTGCCGGGCGCTATTCCTTCCATTTTCACCGGTATCCGCTATGGCCTTACGCACGCATGGACTTCGCTTGTCGGGGTCGAACTCCTGGCGTCATCCGAAGGGCTCGGCTACCTGCTCGTGTGGGGAAGACAGATGTTCTGGCTTGATACCGTGATCATCGCGATGATCGTGATCGGCCTCATAGGCGTTACCATGGACAAGGGCCTGAATGGCGCCGAGGTGTTCATCCAGCGCTGGAAGAAAGAAGGACTTTGACGATGGCCGAAGCGTCAACGAGGCTTGTCCGTATAAGACGTGGCCTCACCCTTCCTCTTCTACTCCTCGCCGTGTGGGAGGCCTCCAGCCGCCTCGGGCTCGTTGATCCCCGCTTTCTGCCGGGGATCGAAGATGTCGTCCTGACCGCCAAGCGCGAGATCATCGACAATGGTCTGACGGGCCAGCTCGCAGCCAGTCTGTTGCGCAATATCGCAGGTTTTCTGATTGGCTGCATCCTCGGCGTCAGTTTCGGCACGCTCGTTGCCGTGACGAGGATCGGAGACAGGTTGGTCATGCCGACCTTCAACGGCCTGAAGCAAATTTCCCTGCTTGCATGGATACCGCTCATTTCGGTGTGGTTCGGTTTCGGCGAGCAGGCGAAGGTGGTCTTTGTCGCTCTTGCAGCTTTCATTCCCATCGCCCTCAACACCTATGACGGTATCAAGGACGCGCCTTCAGAGCTGGTGGAGGTCGGTCGGGCGCTGCGGTTTCGCCCCTGGCAGCGCGTTGCCAGGATCTACCTGCCTTCAGCTCTCCCGGCGATCGCGACCGGCATCCATCTCGGCCTGATCTATTCGTGGCTGGCGACCGTCGGGGCGGAATATTTTCTTGCGGTCGGTCCAGGCATCGGCGGCCTGGTCATTGCTGGACGCGAGCGCTTCGACATGGCACTTGTCATGGTCGGCGTCATCATTCTCGGGCTCGTCGGGTTTTCACTCAACAGGCTCGCCGGTGCGGCAGAAGCCAGGCTGCTGCGCTGGCGGACCTGAGCAGGCAACCTGACAATGTTGGTGTGCGGGCAGCTTCCTGCCCGACCTTCCTGAAGAGCGTCTACAGGAGCGCGGCATAGGCTCGATGCCGCCTCTGGATTGTCGTCTAGGACTGTGTTGTGCGCTGGTCAGGCACGACGACCAATTTTCCGACGAAGTTTTTCGCCATGAAGTCACGCTGGGCACGATGGAACTCCGACAGCGGATAGGTGCCGGCTACCACCGGGCGGATTTTCTTGCTCTCAATATAGCCAACAAGCCGCCGAAAGTCGGCGCGACTGCCCTGGCTTGAGCCATGCAGCTCGAGTTGCTTGAGATACATCGTGCGCAGGTCGAGTTGCACGACCGGCCCGGCAATGGCGCCTGCTGTCGTGTAGCGTCCTTCGGGTTTAAGAAGCTTGAGCAAGTCGTTGAAGATCGAGCCGCCGACCAGGTCCGCGACGACGTCGATCGGCTGCCCTTTGGACGCCCTATGCACATCGGCAACCAGATCACCGCCACGCGTGACAACCGCTTCGGCGCCGATTTCGAGCAAAGCCTGTTCCTTGCCGGGTGCCGTCAATGCGATCGGGATTGCACCGCGGGCACGGGCAAGCTGGATGATTGCGGAGCCCACACCGCCTGATGCACCCGTGACGAAGACCCGTTCGCCTGCGGCCAGACGCGCCCTCTCCAGCATGCGTTCGCCGGTCAAATAGGCGCAACAGAACGTTGCAAGCTCGATGTCGCCGAGGTCGGTTGCAACGACGTGGGCATTTTCGGCAGGCAGCACCATGTACTCGGCATATCCGCCGTCGCGCCCGTGCCCCATGTAGTCGATATCGGCAAGGCTGTCGTCATCGCGGTTATAGATCGAAAAATCGACCATCACCCGCTCGCCCACGCGTGCTTCATCGACTTCCTTGCCGACAGCAACGATATACCCGACCGTATCGGTACCCTGGATGCGCGGAAAGCTTAAGGTGTTCCCCTGCCGCCGCCAGGTGGAGACTGCCTCGGGGTCGTCCTCGGTGCCGTAGGCGCCTTGTCGCACCCAGACATCGGTGTTGTTCATGCCGCAAGCCGATACCTTGATAAGAACCTCTCGCGAGGCCGGCCGGGGAACGACGATGTCGGTGCGATAGACGAGCTTGTCGAGATCGCCGTGGCCCATCAGCTGAACCGCCGCCATTGTTTTCGGTAGGGTGGTCATGGATGTTTTCCTCAAAGCGACTTGAACACGGTTTCGATGGCGCCGGCAGTCGCCTTGACGACGATGTCAGCCTCCTCGCGGGACAGGCAGAGCGGCGGCGCAAAACCGAGAATGTCGCCCTGTGGCATGGCGCGACCGATTACACCGCGCTCGAGAAGGGCTGCTGCGATCTGTGGTCCGACCTTGCGGGATGGATCAAAGAACTTGCGATCATCATTGTCTTCGACGAATTCCACGGCAGCCATCATGCCATCGCCACGCACTTCGCCGACATGCTTGTGCGAACCGACAGCCCTGGAGAGTTCGGTGCGGAAGTAGCCTCCCGTCTCGCGCGCATTCTTCACGAGATCGAGTTCGTCGATGAGTTCAAGGTTGGCAATCCCGGCTGCTGCGCAGATCGGATGGGCGGAATAGGTCCATCCGTGGCCGATCGCGCCCATTTGATCCGAGCCCTGGACGAGTACCTGCCAAACCTTGTCGGACACGATCGTGCCTGAAAGCGGCGCGTAGGCCGAGGTCATGCCCTTGGCGATGGTGATGAGGTCGGGCTTCATGCCATAGTGATCCGAGCCGAACATCGTACCGAGACGACCGAAGCCCGTGACGACCTCGTCGGCGACGAGAAGGATGTCGTACTTGTCGAGTACGACCTGGATTTTCTCCCAGTATCCCTTTGGCGGTGGCACGATGCCGCCCGTGCCGAGGATCGGTTCGCCGATGAAAGCCGCAATCGTATCAGGACCTTCCGCAAGGATCATCTCCTCGAGCCTCTCGGCGCAGTATTTTGAAAACTGCTGCTCGTCCATCGAGCGATCCGTCCGGCGAAAATAATAGGGGGCTTCGGTGTGAAGGATCGGCGCACGCGGCAGGTCGAAGGCCTTGTGGAAGAGTTCAAGCCCCGTCAGCGACCCGGTCATGACGCCCGAACCGTGGTAGCCGCGCCAGCGCGAGATGATTTTCTTTTTTTCCGGGCGGGCGAGGATGTTGTTGTAGTACCAGATCAGCTTGATGTTGGTTTCGTTGGCATCCGACCCGGACAGCCCGAAATAGACGCGGCTCATGCCTTGCGGGGCGCGGTCGATGATCATTTTCGACAGCGTGATCGAGGCTTCCGTCCCGTGGCCGACATAGGCGTGATAATAGGCCAGATCCTTTGCCTGGTTGGCGATCGCATCGGCGATCTTCTGGCGCCCATAACCTACGTTGACACAATACAAACCGGCAAAGGCGTCGAGACTGGAGCGCCCATTGACGTCGGTGATATAAGCACCATCGCCGGACGCGATGACGCGCGTTGGCGTTTCGCCGCGCGCATGCATACCCATATGCGTCGAGGGGTGAAAGAAGTAGTCCCGGTCCCAGGCGTTGAGTTCGTTGCTTCTGTCCAGCATGGCGTAAGTCCTTGATGTTTTTTCGGTAATAGTATGCACTGATCGGTCAGGCGGCGGTGTCGATGCAGAGATATTTGAGTTCCGTGAAGGCCTCGATGCCGTGACGCGAGCCTTCGCGACCGAGGCCGGACTGTTTCCAGCCGCCGAACGGGATCGGCCCGCCGGTGATCTTCACGCGGTTGATGGCAACCATGCCGTATTCGAGAGCCCGGCCAAGTCGCATCTGTCTCGCGCCGTTGGCCGTGACGACATAGGCGACCAGGCCATATTCGGTGTCGTTTGCTCGCGCGACGACTTCTTCCTCGGTGTCAAAGACGCTGATGCCGGCGACAGGCCCGAAGGTTTCCTCATGCATGATCAGGGCATCGTCCGGCACGTTGGTAAGCAGCGTCGGTTCGAAGAACAGCTTGCCTGCCTTGTGGCGCCTTCCGCCCGTCACGAGCCTTGCGCCGCGCTTGACGGCGTCCTCGATCTGCTGCTCCACCTTTGCAACGGCCCTCTCGTGCATGAGGGGACCAACTTCGGCGCTGCCAGACATTCCGTCGCCAACCTGCAGGCCCTTGATGCGTCGGGCGAACGCTGCCTCGAATCTTTCGGCAATCGCGCGGTGTACGAAGATGCGGTTGGCGGCGAGGCAATCCTGGCCGGATGTCGCAAATTTCGCGTCGACGGCGATCTTTGCCGCCTGCTCGACGTCGGCATCGTCGAAGATGATGACAGGCGCGTGCCCGCCAAGCTCCATGACGAGCTGCTTCATCGTCGGCGCGCATTGCGCGGCAATCAGACGACCGATCTCCGTCGATCCGGTAAAGCTGATCGCACGAACGCGTTCATCTGCGCACATGCGACCGACGATGGTGGCCGCGTCGCCGGTGATGACGTTGAAAGCACCTGGAGGCACCCCGGCTCTCTCGGCAAGCTCGGCAAGCGCGAGCGCCGAAAGGGGCGTTTCGCAGGAGGGATGTGCGACGAGGGTGCAGCCGGCGGCAAGTGCTGCCGCCGCCTTGCGAGTGACCATCGCGGAAGGGAAGTTCCAGGGCGTAACGATACCGACGACGCCGACTGCCTCGCGGCGCACGATCATCTCGGCGTCCGGCAAATGGCTGGTGACGCTCTCTGCATTCAGCCGCTTACCCTCTTCGGCATACCATTCGACGAAGGACGCGGCATATTCGATCTCTCCGTGGGATTCAGACAGTGGCTTGCCCTGTTCCAGGGTCATGATCAGCGCGAGATCGTCCTTGGCGGCAAGGATCAACTCGTACCATCTCCTGAGGATCCGGGCGCGTTCCTGTGGCAGCAAGGCTCGCCAGGCCGGCATCGCCTGCGCTGCGGCATCGATTGCGCTTGCCGTCTCGTCGGCACCAAGGCTCGCAACCCAGGCGATCGTCATGCAACTTGCCGGATCCACGACCTCAAAACTCCGGCCATCGACGCCAGCCGACCAGCGGCCGCCGACATAGGCAAGGTCCCGCAGGAGGTGCTTGTCCGTGATGCGCGATAGCGCTGCGTGAAAATCGGGGCGGGCAAAAACCGCGGTCATGACCTGTCTCCTCGTTGCCGATGGCGAAGTCTTTCACGAGAAGAGGCGAGATTTTGTCCTTTGAGGGCAGTTCAAAGAGAGAGATTGTCTACGGCTAAGCCCCGCATGGCATGATCGGACTATGGCCCGTCCCGGGTTTCGCCGGGATGCGTGAGGGTAACGACAGGCAGCACCGTCTCGTCCTTGATGGTCTTGGTGACGATGTAGGTGAAATAGCGTTCAATACCGAGTTCCCGGTCCAAAAGACCGTCGATCAGCCTTTGATAGGCGTCTATATCCGGCGCCATAATCTTCAGGAAGTAGTCCACCCCGCCGCCCACGGACCAGCAGCCAACGATCTCCGGAATTCCGGCAATGACGCGCTCGAAGCGTTCAAAATCGCTCTGGCGGTGGTTGGAGAGCGTCACCTCCACCATTACGCTTGCGACCGGTGCGATCCGCCGCAGTGCAATGCGCGCATGGTAGCCCGTGACGATCCCCGCCTTCTCGAGCTTTCTCAGCCGCATCCAGCAGGGTGTCGGCGAAAGTCCTGCTTTTTCCGCGAGCGCAAGTTTGGTAATGCGTCCGTCACGCTGGATTGCATCGAGAATCCGCAAGTCGATGGCATCCAGTTTCATGTCGTCCCGTGCCGCTTAAATCATTCCAAGGGTAAGGAAAAGACAATGGGTGCGCATTTTGCGATTGTCAATTGAGCTGATTTTTATCACTGTCTAAATCATGACAAATTGGCGTCCCGACCCCTCTCAGCTCCGAAGGCCGGCCTATCTCTCGCTTGCCGAGCACATTGCCAGTGCCATTGCCGATGGAAAGCTGGTCGACGGAGCGCGGCTTCCGCCTCATCGCAAGATGGCCGACGACCTGAAACTTTCCGTTCAAACCGTCAGTCGCGCCTATGACGAGCTGATCAGGCGCGGCTTGATTTCCGGGGAGATCGGTCGGGGCAGCTTCGTGCAGACGCGACGGCGCGAGCCGGAGCCTCCCTACCTGCCGGAGCGTTTGGGCGAAGTGATTGATCTTTCGATCCTGAAGCCAGTTTGCGAACAGATCCATCTTGAAAAGATGCGACAGGCCTTCGCCTGGCTATCGGAAAATCTGCCGTCGAGCTCGGCCCTTTCCTTCCGTCCGAACATGGTCTTCCCGCGCCACCGCGTCGTTGCGGCCGAGTGGCTTGCCCGATGTGGGCTCGATGTTTCGCCGTTGAACATCAGCCTGACGAACGGCGCTACTTCAGGCATGACTGTCGCCCTGATGAGCGTCGCACCTCCAGGGTCGACCATTGCCACCGAAGCGATCAGCCATCACACGCTTGTACCGCTCTCAAGCTACCTTGGCCTTCATCTCGAGGGCCTTGCGATCGACGAAGAGGGCATGATTCCAGAGGCTCTTGATGAGGCGTGCCGGAAGGGGCCGGTCCGGGCCGTGTTCCTCCAGCCTTCGGTGATCAATCCCATGGCGGCGCTGATGAGCGAGGAGCGGCGCCGGAAATTGGCTGAAGTCGCGGCACGGCACGACATTGCCATCGTCGAAAACGATATCCTCGGCCCGATGGTCGAGGGTCGCGCCCCACCTGTGGCCGCCTTTGCCCCCGAGCGGACGCTCTATGTCACAAGCTTCACCAAGATAACCGTTCCTGGATTGCGGATCGGATATCTTGCTGCTCCGGATCGCTATGTCGCTGCGGTTGCAAACCGCCACCTCGTCTCGAACTGGATGGCGACGCCTGCCATTGCCGAGATTGCAACCCGCTGGGTCAGCGATGGAACGGCACTGGAACTTGTCAACTGGCAGCGTCACGCGCTGAAGATCAGACATAAGATTGCCGCCGAGATGCTGGCGGGTCTGGCCTATCGCGACCATCCGCAGAGCCTTCACGTCTGGCTTCCGTTGGTTGGCGGGCACGCGGAGGATTCCTTCGTTTCGCAAGCGCGCCTGCACGGGGTTGCCATCGCACCCGGGACATCCTTCCGCACAGCCGACCAGGGCTGGACGCCAGCAGTGCGGATTTCGCTCGGTTCGACAAATGAAGGCGAACTGCGAACGGGTCTTGGCATCGTCGCCTCGCTGGCGCAGGGCAGCCCCGAAGCCCTGCTGCTCGCAATTTGAATTTTCTGCCCCTCGAATAGGCACACGCAGAATAATTGTCATGATATTATTTTGCGAATTGACATGATTTGGAACCATCTCCATCGTTAGCGCATTGCCTGTCTCAACAGGGAGAGACATGAATGCCGACGCCAATCATCCGCATCGACAACATCGTCAAGAGATACGGTCCGCTAACCGTTCTCGATGGCCTGTCGATGGATGTCATGCCGGGTGAGAAGCTCGCCCTCATTGGTCCGTCGGGGTCGGGCAAGACAACGATCCTGCGTATTCTCATGACGCTGGAGACGATCAGCGGCGGTCACATCGAGGTCGACGGAGAGCAACTCTATCACATGCCGCGAGGCGGCGACCTCGTGGCCGCTGACGAACGCCACCTGCACAGGATGCGCAAGAAGATCGGCATGGTGTTTCAGCACTTCAATCTGTTTCCCCACAAATGCGTCCTGGACAACGTGACGCTGGCACCGATGCTGACCAAGGGGATCAAGCGGCCGCACGCGGAGCGTCGGGCAATGGAGCTCCTCGACATGGTCGGGATGGCCGACAAGGCAAAGAGCGTTCCGGCTCAACTGTCCGGCGGTCAGAAACAGCGTGTTGCGATTGCTCGTGCGCTCGCGCTTTCACCGAAGATCATGCTGTTTGACGAAGTCACTTCGGCTCTCGACCCGGAACTGGTGGAAGAGGTTCTGAACGTCATGAGACGCCTTGCGTCAGAAACCGACATGACGATGTTGCTCGTTACCCACGAGATGGGTTTTGCCCACGACTTTGCCGATCGGGTCTTGTTTTTCGATCGCGGCAAGATCGTCGAGGAAGGCAAGCCCGACGACATCTTCCGAAATCCCACGCAGGAACGCACGCAGAGCTTCTTGCGAAAGATCATTGCGGCCGGACATCGCATCTGACCGCTATGCAAAGGCCGATAATCCAGGAAAACCAGGAGCAGGGAACATGAGAAGAGCAGTTATTTTAAGTGCAGTCGCATTCTCCACGTTTGGCGCAGCGACACTTCCGGCACATTCGGCCGACCTCGAGACGCTCAAGGAACAGGGCTTTGCGCGTATCGCCATCGCCAACGAACCGCCGTTCACCTCGGTGGGCGCTGACGGCAAGGTCTCGGGTGCTGCACCTGACGTCGCGCGTGTGATTTTCGAGCGGCTCGGTGTCAAGGATGTCGTCGCCTCGATCTCCGAATACGGCGCAATGATTCCAGGCCTGCAGGCGGGTCGTCACGACGTCATCACCGCGGGCCTCTTCATGAAGCCTGAACGCTGTGCGGCGGTTGCCTATTCGGAGCCGATGCTATGCGACGCCGAAGCCTTTGCAGTGAAGAAGGGCAATCCGCTGAAGCTGAAAAGCTACAAGGACATAGCCGACAATGCAGATGCCAGGATCGGCGCGCCGGGCGGCGGTACTGAAGAGAAGCTGGCGCTTGAAGCCGGCGTTCCACGCGATCGCGTCATCGTCGTTCCTGATGGCCAGAGCGGCATCAAGATGCTGCAGGACGGCCGCATCGACGCCTATTCGCTGCCCGTTTTGTCGATCCATGATCTGATGGCAAAGGCAAACGACAAGAACCTCGAGACGGTGGCACCGGTCGTCGGCGCCCCCGTCTATTGCGACGGCGCTGCGTTTCGCAAGCAGGACGTTGCCTTGCGCGATGCCTATGACGTCGAGCTCAAGAAGCTGAAGGAGTCGGGCGAGTTCGCCAAGATCGTCGAGCCTTATGGTTTCTCGGCTGCCGCTGCGATGTCGACCACCCGCGAAAAGCTCTGCGCAGCAAAGTAAATCCTGCGCTGCCGGCTCCGCGCTTCGGAGCCGGTTTTGTAGGACAGCAACAAGGAATGCGACTTGATGTCGGTATGGTCCGGCTACCTTTCATTGATACTTCAAGGCGCTCTGGTCACGATTGAACTCACGTTCATGGGATCGGCGCTCGCTCTCGTCGTGGCGTTCATCGCAGGCCTTGCGCGGCTGTCGCGCTTCTTTGCCGTGCGCGCGCTGGCCACAGCCTACATCGAATTCTTCCGTGGCACCTCGATCTTCGTGCAGCTGTTCTGGGTCTATTTCGTGCTGCCATTCGCCGGACTGACCCTGACGCCGCTGCAGGCGGGCGTTCTGGCGCTCGGGCTCAATGTCGGGGCCTATGGTGCCGAGGTTGTCCGGGGCGCTGTAAAGGCAATCGGACGCGAACAGACCGAGGCTTGCATCGCTCTGAACCTGTCGCGCTTCCAGCGCATGCGTTACATCATCCTACCGCAGGCCCTGCCATTGATGCTGCCGACCTTCTGCAACAATGCCATCGAGCTGCTAAAGGGTACGGCTGTCGTTTCGCTGATTTCACTCACCGACATGACCTTTCAGGCGCAGGTTGTGCGCGCCCAGACCGGCGATACACTTATCCCGTTTACAACCATCCTCCTCCTCTATTTCCTGATGGCCTGGGCAATCTCAACCGGGATGCGCTGGCTCGAACATCGCATGACCCGCGGTCTTGATGGGGTGAGGGTCTAGCCATGGAGTGGGACTGGGATTTCGTCTGGCAGATCATGCCGACCCTCCTCGAAGGGTTCAAGATCACCATTCTTGCGACTGTGCTTGGCGCGATGGTTGCGGGCATCCTCGGTCTTGCGATTGCGCTTGCCCGCCGGTCCTCGATCGCGGCCCTGTCGCGTAGCGTCGGCTTCTTTGCGGAATTTATTCGCGGGACGCCGCTGCTCGTCCAGCTCTATTTCATCTTCTACGTTCTCCCGGACATCGGGATCCGTCTTGCGCCATTGGTTGCGGGCGTGATCGGCATTGGTCTCCACTATGCCACCTACACCGCGGAGGTCTACCGCGCCGGCATAGAGAATGTGCCGCGTGGCCAGTGGGAGGCTGCAAAGGCCGCTAATCTCACCGAACGCCAGACCTGGATTCACGTGATCTTGCCACAGGCGATCCCCCCGATGATCCCGGCGCTCGCCAACTACTTCATCGCGATGTTCAAGGAGACCCCGTTGCTGTCGGCCATCACAGTTCTCGAATTGATGAACCAGGCAAAGAGCATCGCCAACAGCAATTATCGCTACATCGAGCCTATGACGCTCGTGGGGGTCTTCTTCCTGGTGATCAGCCTTATCTCGGTCATCGGCCTGCGCTGCCTTGAGGAACGCTATGCCCGGTTGGACGACTGATATGATCAAAACCACCGACATCACCATGGCTGCACGCCGTCCGCGTCTTGATCCGCGGCCGCTGGAAAAGCGCATCGGCCTCGTCATCCTGGCGACCGACCACACCACTGAAGTCGACTTCCAGCGCATGGTCGCGAGTGAACGCGTTGGTGTCTACGTGAGCCGCATCCACTACGCCAATCCGACGACGCCGGAAAATCTGCTGAAGATGCAGCCGGCGCTGACGACGGGAGCGGACCTCATCCTGCCTGGAGAGCCGCTGGATGCCATCATGTATTCCTGCACCTCGGCGTCCGTGGTGATTGGTGACGGCCAGATAGAAGAGGCGATCAATGCGGCGAAACCCGGTGTTCCGGTCGTCACGCCGACCGCGGCCTCGGTCCGTGCATTGCGGGCCTTCGATGCGCGGAGAATCTCCATTCTGACACCCTACCTCGCCGAGACCGCTGCTCCGATGGCGGATTACTATACCCGTCTCGGATTTGAGATCGATCGCTTCACCTGCCTCGGTTTCTCGGACGACAGGGAAATGGCGCGTATCGCACCCGAGGAGATCGAGGCATTCGCTGTCGAGGCAATGGCTCCGCGTTCCGACGCCCTGTTCATATCCTGTACCGCACTGCGTGCGGCCCAGGTCGCCGGCAGCATCGAGCGGAAGACCGGCAAGCCTGTCATCAGCAGCAATCTGGCAACGGCCTGGGCTTGTCTCAGGCTGTGCGGTGACAATTCGGTTGATCCAGGAGCCGCCAGCTTGTTGGCCCTCCCTTATCCGGGACACTGACGCCATGCCTCATGCCTCTGCCGTCAGCCTCGAGGATATCGTCCTCGCATCGGAGCGTATCGCTTCCCGCGTTCTCCACACGCCTCTGGTCCCATCGGTCGCACTGAGCGATTTGACGGGTTGGCCTGTCCATCTGAAGCTCGAACACCATCAAACCACCGGCAGCTTCAAGCTGCGGGGCGCGATCAACGCGGTCTTATGCCTGACAGCCGATGAGCGGGCACGGGGTGTCATTACTGCCTCCACTGGAAACCACGGACGGGCGCTTGCCTATGCGGCGAAATCGCAAGGCGCTTCCGCCACCATTTGCATGTCGCGGCTCGTACCGGAAAACAAGGTCGCGGAGATCCGCCGCCTTGGCGCCGATGTCCGCATCGTCGGCAACTCGCAGGATGACGCCCAGCGCGAGGTCGACCGGCTCGTCCACGAAGAGAAGCTGGTTACCGTACCTCCCTTCGACGACGAACGCGTGATCGCCGGTCAAGGTTCGCTTGGCCTCGAAATCCTAAAGGATTGCCCCGAGGTCGCGACCGTGCTCGTGCCGCTCTCTGGCGGAGGGCTCGCGTCCGGGGTCGCCGCTGCGCTGAAGATGAACAAGCCGGCGATCCGTGTTGTCGGCATTACGATGGAACGCGGTGCCGCCATGAAGGCCAGTCTCGATGCCGGACGTCCCGTCGAGGTGACCGAGGAAGAAAGCCTGGCGGACTCGCTTGGCGGCGGCATCGGCCTTCAAAACCGGTTGACCTTGGCAATGTGCCGCAACCTGCTCGATGATGTGGTGCTGCTTTCCGAAAGCGAAATCGCGAAGGGAATGCGCCATGCATACGGCCTCGAGCGAGAGATCGTCGAGGGCGCCGGCGCAGTTGGGATAGGCGCTCTCCTTGCGGGAAGGTTCGCTCCATCAGGGCCCGTCGTGGCAATTCTATCCGGGCGGAACGTCGACATGGATGTGCATCGCCGCGTGATCAACGGGGCAAGGGCTCTTGCAGGAAGGGGTGCGGCATGACCTCGATGGTGATCCTTACCGAACGTGACCTCAGGAGGGTGATCAGCCTCGACCTTGAAACGGTCGGTTGCGTCGAAGGCGCCTTCAAGGCGCTTGCGACCCAGGCGGTCTCCATGCCGCCGATCCTCAGGTTGGACATTCCCGAGCATCGTGGCGAGGTCGATGTGAAAACCGCTTATGTTCCGGGCCTGGATGGCTTTGCGATCAAAATCAGCCCCGGCTTCTTCGACAATCCGAAGATCGGCCTGCCGAGCACAAATGGAATGATGGTGCTGCTCTCTAGCCGGACAGGGCTCGTGCAGGCCCTGTTGCTCGACAATGGCTATCTGACGGATGTGCGAACGGCAGCTGCAGGTGCGGTGGCCGCACGGCACCTCTCGCGCGAAGACTCCAAGGTTGCTGCGATCTTTGGTGCTGGCGTGCAGGCAAGATTGCAGCTCGAGGCATTGAAGCTTGTTCGTCCGATCGCGAAAGCGCGCATCTGGACGCGCGATCACGAAAGGGCGCAGGCCACTGCTGTCGAGCTTTCGGCAAAACTCGCAATTGCTGTTGAGGCGATCGCCGATCCGCAGGCCGCGGTTCGCGGGGCCGACGTCATTGTGACAACCACGCCCGCGCAGCGCCCAATCATCCGATCCGAATGGCTGGAGCCGGGGCAGCATCTGACGGCCATGGGCTCGGATGCCGAACATAAGAACGAGATCGATCCGAGGGCGATCACCAGAGCCGCTCCTTATGTCGCAGACAGCCTGAAGCAGACGCGCAGGCTCGGAGAACTCCATCACGCGATCGCAGCAGGCACGGTTGCCGCGGATGCAGAGTTTCCGGAGCTCGGTCAGATCATCGCCGGGCGGGCCTTGGGTCGAAGCGGCGCTTCAGACATCACCATCGCGGATCTGACCGGCACCGGAATCCAGGATACCGCCATCGCCACGCTCGCCGTCTCGCGGGCAACGGCCGCACGGGCCGGCATGACATTCGAAAGCTGATCCGGTGCGGCACCGGGCAAGGAGAAAAGACCATGAATGAGCCGAATCTGAAATTTTCGCGCACCGAGTACAGCCAGCGCCTGGAAAAGACACGCAAGGCCATGGAGGCCAAGGGCATCGATCTGCTGATCGTCAGCGACCCCTCGAATATGGCTTGGCTGACAGGCTATGACGGATGGTCCTTTTATGTGCACCAGGCCGTCATTGTCCCTCCATCGGGCGAGCCGATCTGGTTCGGCCGCGGACAGGATGCCAACGGCGCGAAGCTCACCGCCTATCTCAAACATGAAAACATTATCGGCTATCCGGACCATTACGTGCAGTCGAGCGAGCGACATCCGATGGACTATCTCTCGGGCATCCTCACGGATCGCGGCTTCGGAAAGTTCACGATTGGCGTGGAGATGGACAATTACTGGTTCTCGGCGGCGGCCTTCGCCTCGTTGCAAAAGCACCTGCCCAACGCCCGCTTCATCGATGCCACAGCTCTGGTGAACTGGCAGCGAGCGGTCAAGAGTTCGACCGAGATCAAGTACATGCGCAATGCCGCACGCATCGTCGAGGCCATGCATGCGCGCATTTTCGACAAGATTGAGGTCGGCATGCGCAAGTGCGATCTCGTTGCCGAAATCTACGATGCCGGCACCCGTGGCGTTGATGGCATCGGCGGCGACTATCCCGCGATCGTTCCACTTCTGCCGTCGGGCGTTGAGGCGTCCGCCCCGCACCTGACCTGGGACGATCGACCTTTGAAAAGCGGCGAGGGCACCTTCTTCGAGATTGCCGGCTGCTACAACCGCTATCACCTGCCACTATCGCGCACTGTCTTCCTCGGCAAGCCGACGCAGGCCTTCATCGACGCCGAGAAGGCAACGCTTGAGGGCATGGAGGCGGGCTTGGCGGTCGCAAAACCCGGCAATACCTGCGAGGACATCGCCAACGCCTTCTTCGCGGTGCTCAAGACATACGGTATCGTCAAGGATAACCGCACCGGCTATCCGATCGGCCTGTCCTACCCGCCTGACTGGGGGGAGCGCACGATGAGCCTGCGCCCCGGCGACAAGACCGAGTTGAAGCCCGGCATGACGTTCCATTTCATGACAGGCCTCTGGCTCGAGGACATGGGCTTCGAGACGACCGAGAGCATTCTGATCACCGAAAGCGGTGTCGAATGCCTGGCCAATGTTGCGCGCAAGTTGATGGTCAAGGATTGATCGGCGATGAGTGAGACGAACCTGCGTCCGTCGCCAATCAGGCCGACGGTCGATTTCGATGCCGTAGGTGTCCAGCACGGTTTCCTGCGGCTGCCCTACAGCCGCGACGACTCTGCATGGGGGTCGGTCATGATCCCCCTTACCGTGGTCAAGAACGGAAAGGGGCCGACCGTTCTTTTGACCGGCGGCAATCACGGCGACGAGTACGAAGGGCCGATTGCGCTCTTCGATCTCGCCAGAACACTGACGGCGGATGAGGTTAGTGGCCGGGTCATCATCGTGCCGGCCATGAACTATCCGGCGTTCACCGCCGAAACGAGAACGTCGCCGATCGACAAGGGCAACATGAACCGAAGCTTTCCGGGCAGGCCCGACGGCACGGTCACGCAAAAGATCGCCGACTACTTTCAGCGCAGCCTATTGCCGCTCGCTGATATTGTTCTCGATTTCCATTCGGGTGGTAAGACGCTGGACTTTTTGCCCTTCTGTGCCGCCCACATCCTCCCGGACAAAGAACAGGAGAGGAAGGGGTTCGAATTCGTCGAGGCTTTCGGCGCGCCGTATTCCATGAAAATGCTGGAGATCGATGCGGTCGGCATGTACGATACGGCAGCCGAGGAGATGGGCAAGATCTTCATCACGACGGAGCTCGGCGGCGGCGGAACGGCAACGGCCCGTAGCGCCGAGATCGCCAAGCGCGGCGTCATGAACGTGCTCAAACACGCCGGCGTCGTCAGGGGAAAAATAGAACCCCGACCGACCCAATGGCTCGACATGCCGGATGACGATTGCTTCATCTTCAGCGAGTGCGCGGGGCTTATTGAATTTGCCGTTGATCTCGGAGATCGTGTCAGAAAGGGAGACGTCGTCGTTAAAATTCACCCGGTCGGGCGTACCGGCGAAGCGCCTGTCGAGCTCGTCGCGAAGATGGATGGCATCCTCACCGCCCGCCACTTTAAGGGATTGGTCAAACCGGGGGATTGCGCAGCTGTCATCGCGCAATAACCGCCTCGATGAGGAGCCCATGGGAGTGGGTGAAGGGATCTGATCACATTTGCTGGGATTGCAGCCGACTGCTCCTATTGAGCATTTTGCTCGCTGCGGTGGATTTTTGGCCTTTTGACCGGAGGTGCCGCGACAGAATGACGTTTGACGAGAGAGCATTCGAGCTTCGTAATCGGATACCGCTTCTTGCCAGGAAGGCTTTCCGGATTGAGATGTTCGATCGACCATTGGCCCATGGCGAGATGGGGAAGGACAGACGTCGTCAGCGGGGGAACGAGATGTCGCGATATGTCTTCGTCGTCGTAACCCACAACCGACATGTCCTGGGGAATGCGAAGACCCGCATCCTTGAGGGCTTCGTAGCACCCGATCGCAGTTCTGTCATTCTGGCAGAAGATCGCTGTTGGTGGCTCCTTCAAAGCCAGCAGCTTCATTGTCGCAGCATAGCCGGCGCTGGCCGACCAGTCGCCTTCGATGACCAGTTCGGGATCGAAGGGAATATCGGCCGTCGCGAGCGCGCGGCGATATCCGGTAAGACGATCCTGCGCAGCCTGCATCCAGATTTCGCCGGTGATCGTTGCGATGCGATGGTGACCATGGGCGATCAGATGTCGGGTGGAACTCTGTCCTCCCGCAATCTCGCTCGGCACGACGCAGGGAAAAGCATAATCCGCCGTATAACAGTTGAGCAGCACCGTCGGGATGTTGAGCTTGTAAAAATAGGCGGGAAGCTCAACCTCGCGCGTATAGATCGTCATGTAGATGAGCGCCGATATGCCGCCGCTCGTCAACGCGTTTATTGCCTTCGGCTCCATGACGGGATCGCTGAGCGTTTGCGTCACCAACAGGACATTGCCGGCGTTCCATGAGGCTTGCCGCGCGCCTTCAATCGCAACGATCGCTTCCGGGCTGGTCGCGAGCTGGTCGACGGCAAACCCGATCACATTGTCCAGGCCCGAGTAAGAGGTCGGCGTTGCATATGTCGCTCCCATATAGCCAAGTGCCCGCGCTGCCTCAAACACGCGCTCGCGGGTCAACTGCGAGATGCGGGTGCCGGGCGTGTTGTTGAGCACGAAGGAAACGGCCGCCTGCGAGCAACCGGCCGCCTTGGCAATATCCATCATTGTCACGCGCTCGGGGCGAGAAGCCTTTCGGTTGCGTGCAGGCTTCATTGCCGCGGGCTCGTGCTCGTCCAAGATCTTGGTTTTTCGCATCCGTGGAGGTCCGTTACCCATATTGGTCAAGGTGTATGTTTGCGCAGCATTGGTAATTAATATTACCACTGATCAGTTCGCGTTAGCAATCGCATGAAGTGACATACTTGTACGCCGCTGGTGGCCATATCCGAACGCAAAAATGCATTTCCCGCTGCCATTCTATGAAATGTTTTGATCTGCATTGATAATACTATTTACTAATTAAAATTCTTGTATACCGTCATGGAGCGATCGGAACCCTATGCCATTCGTCGCTTCGCGACCGCCCTAGGAGGGGGCGCGCATTCGGCCGGCCGCAAGTTGCAATCGGGCCCTTGCTACTGCGGCCCTTCGGGAGGTGTATTATGAATCAGCTGAAACGCAATGCTGCCTTGTTTTTCGCCGGATTGATGCTGAGTGCCGCGCCTGTGGCGGTGTCCCATGCTGCCGACAAGCCCACGCTCGCGTTCGTCGTCAACGGGGCTTCCGACTTCTGGAAGGCTGCCGAGGCCGGCGTGAAGAAGGCTCAGGGCGAGATGCCAGACTACGACATGCAGCTGAAATATCCTGAACAGGCGTCAGTCGCCGTTCAACAGCGCCTGATGGAAGACCTTGTGAGCGCTGGCGTCAAAGGCGTCATGGTTTCCGCCGTCGATCCTAAGACCCAGACGGACGGCCTGAACAAGATCGGTTCGCAGACTGCACTCTTTACCACCGACAGCGACGCGCCCCAGACCAACCGTGTCGCCTATATCGGCTCGTCCAACGTTGATGCTGGTAAGCAGGCCGCTGAAATCGCCAAGAAGGCAATGCCTGATGGCGGCAAGTGCATCGGCTTCGTCGGACTTCTCGGCGCCGACAATGCCAAGGAACGCATCCAGGGCATGAAGGACGGGCTGAAGGGGACGAAGATCGAGCTGACGGACGTTCGCGGCGACGACATCGACCAGACCCGTGCAAAGAAGAACGTCGAGGATGCGCTGGTTGCCAGCCCGGACGTGACCTGCATGGTCGGCTTCTATTCCTACAACACGCCACGCATCTATGAGGCGCTGCGTGACGCGGGCAAACTCGGCCAGATCACCGTCGTCGGCTTCGATGACGATCCGATCACGCTTGGTGGCGTCAAGGAAGGCACAATTGCGGCGACCGTCGTGCAGCAGCCGTTCGAATGGGCCTATCAGGGCATGAAGCTGATGGCAGCCTATCTCAAGGGCGACAAGTCTGGCGTTCCAGCCAACGGTCTGATCATCATCCCGACGGTCATCATCGGCAAGGATGATGTCGACAAGTATGCTGCCAACCTGAAGGCCATGGCCGGCAAGTAAACCTTCCTTGCGGCGGTGGCGCCAGTCGCCGCCGCGAGTGACGTTTTGTGCCGACAGCATTAGCAGCCATGGACAGGCGATGAACCACAGCTCCGATATCCCGTCACCGGACGCGCCCGCGACACCGTTCCTTTCGCTTTCCGGTGTGGGCAAGACTTATCCGGGCGTCGTCGCACTTGACGGCCTGTCAATGGACATCATGCCGGGCGAGGTGATCGGCCTCGTCGGCGAGAACGGGGCAGGAAAATCGACGCTCATGAAGATCCTCGGCGGCGTGATCGCGCCCGACCGGGGCACGATCCTGCTCGACGGGGCGGAGCTTCGTTCGCTTACCGTCGAATCGAGCATCTCGTCCGGCATCGCCTTCGTCCACCAGGAACTCAATCTTTTCGAAAACCTCGACGTCGCCGCCAATATCTTCCTGGGCCGCGAACCTCTGAAGGCCGGGCCTCTCAAGCTCGTCGATCGTGATCGACTGAGGGAGATGGTAAGGCCGCTCCTGAAGCGCGTGGGGGCGCATTTTTCCGCCGACACCCCCGTGGCGTCGCTTTCGCTTGCCGAGCAGCAGATGGTGGAAATCGCCAAGGCATTGTCGATCAACGCGAGGCTCGTCATCTTCGATGAGCCTACATCCAGCCTTCCTTTGGCCGAAACCGAGCGGCTTTTGAGCATCATCAAGTCGCTGAAAGCAGATGGCATCAGCGTCATTTTCATCTCGCATCGCCTCCACGAGGTCGAGCGCGTCGCCGACCGCGTGGTCGTGCTACGCGA